>ERZ761609.251-NODE-251-length-70774-cov-43.556993_pt1 | contig 70774 bp, 67 predicted proteins | sample MGYA00511163_ERZ761609 | MGnify/ENA primary metagenome ERZ761609 (study PRJEB28899, sample SAMN02445070) | bioreactor sludge metagenome | biome: EBPR sludge | place: Australia: Brisbane, Thorneside Wastewater Treatment Plant | collected 2011-12-16 ...
AATTGTTTGTGAACGGATCTGCAATAGATACTAAGCGTATGCTGCTGATGAAGTAGGTTACAAGTTACGAATTTCGAGTTACGGGTTAATTTATTTCCAGCGTGAATTAAGCACAAAAGGTCAATTATTAATTATCAATTTATTTACACCAATATAATTAAATTGAATCATGCAATTTATACTTTATAATACAGTATTCGAATTTATGAAATCTATAATTTTTAAAACAGATTCAAACTTTCATTGTAATAGAAAATCAAAATAATTATATTAATAAAATTTTAAAAAGAAAAGAGGTAATAAATTTGTTAAAAGTAATAGTTCAGGACGGTGAGTCCATAGACAAAGCTCTTAAAAGATTCAAAAAGAAATATGAAAAATCAGGGTTGCTGAAAGAGTTCAGAAGAAGAATGTTCTATACAAAGCCTTCTGTTGAGAAAAAGATGGATAAGGAAAGGGCAATCAGAAAAAATAAGAGAATACTTGCCGAAGAAAATGTTTAACTGAAAAATGCGCTTTTAATAAAACCCATTGAAAAAGCTCAGTGGGTTTTTTATTTTAAATGATATTCATTATACTTTAAAAAAATTCATAGAACTTGCCCCAAAAAATACAGAACCAGTTAACCGAATTTATTTCAAAAGAAAAAATTGCGAAACGGGTTACGCAGATCGCAAAACAAATAAATAAAGATTACAAAGGAAAGAAACCAATTTTTATCGGCATACTAAACGGTTCATTTATATTTCTTTCAGATATAATCAGAGAAGTAAAAATAGAATGTGAGATTGATTTTCTGAAACTTTCGAGTTACGGAGACGAAAAGATTACATCAGGAAAAGTAAAAATGCTGAAAGAGCTTAATTGCGAAATAAAAGGAAGAGATATAATTGTAGTAGAAGATATAGTGGATTCTGGATTATCGGCAATTTTCATAAAAAAGCTGATTGAAAAACATAAACCTGCTTCATTAAAGTTTATGACTTTGCTTTTTAAAAAAAATATATCCAATCTGAAATTCAAAATAGATTACATCGGATTTGAGATTGAAAATAAATTTGTAGTAGGATACGGACTTGATTATGCGCAGAAATACAGGAATTTAAAAGCTGTATATGTGTTAAATTGTTAAATTCAAACAATTATGACTGAAAATAATAAAACACCCAAAAAAAATAATAACGAAGAGTTTAACTGGAACAGAGTATTTAAGATTGTTCTGGGTTGGAGTGCCATACTTATTGGTTTTTTTCTGATTATGGTATATACCAAAGGTTCAGACGGAAAATATTCGGAACTAAAATATGACCAGTATCTTAGATTCCTCAGTGAAAAAAAGATCGCTTCAGCAGTTATAAAAAAATCCGATAATAATTATGAATTTCTCGGAACACTCAAATCACCCGAAACAATAACTTTAGGAAACAGATCAGCTACAATTGACAAATTCACAGTGCTGCTTCCTTATACAAATATTGATGACAGTATAGTTAATACATGGACTGAAAGCGGAATTCAGTTCAGCATAGAAAAAGATGACGGAGGATGGCTCACGCCGTTGCTCGGAGCGCTGCCGTGGATACTAATCATCGCCTTCTGGATAATTATTATGCGAAGGATGCAGTCCGGCGGAGCAGGCGGTTCAAAAAATATTTTCTCATTCGGCAAATCAAAGGCAAAATTACTGAGCGAGACCGGAACAAAGGTAACATTTCAGGATGTAGCCGGCGCTGATGAAGCAAAAGAAGAGTTATCTGAAATTATAGAATTTTTGAAAACACCTGCGAAATTTCAAAAGCTTGGAGGAAAAATACCGAGAGGTGTATTATTATTAGGTCCTCCCGGAACGGGAAAGACTTTACTTGCAAGAGCAGTGGCAGGGGAGGCTGGAGTTCCGTTCTTTTCTATCAGCGGAGCTGACTTTGTGGAAATGTTTGTAGGTGTCGGCGCTTCAAGAGTCCGTGACCTTTTTGAACAGGGAAAAAAGAACGCGCCGTGTATTATATTCATAGATGAAATTGACGCTGTGGGAAGACACAGAGGCGCAGGACTTGGCGGCGGACATGATGAAAGAGAACAAACTTTGAATCAGCTTTTAATTGAGATGGACGGTTTTGAGCAGAATAGCGGTGTTATTATTATTGCAGCTACAAACAGACCTGATATACTTGATCCGGCATTGTTAAGACCCGGAAGATTTGACAGGCAGGTTGTAGTTGACAGGCCTGATGTAAAAGGAAGAGAAGGTATTTTAATGGTGCATACAAGAAAGACTCCTCTTGCAAATGATATCAGTATTGATATTCTTGCAAAGGGAACACCGGGTTTTTCCGGAGCTGATCTTGCTAATCTTGTTAACGAAGCCGCGCTGCTTGCCGCCAGAAGAAATTCTGATAATGTCAGTATGAGGGATTTTGAAGAAGCGAAAGATAAAGTAATGATGGGAACAGCCAGAAAAAGTCTTATCATTTCAGACAGGGAAAAAAAGACTACGGCTTATCATGAAAGCGGCCACGTAATTGTTGCAAAAATGATTCCCGAATCTGATCCTGTACATAAAGTAACAATTATTCCGCGGGGAAGAGCTCTTGGTGTAACTACTTATCTTCCAATGGATGAGAAGCATACGTATTCAAAGGAATATCTTGAGGCAATGCTTGCATACGCAATGGGCGGCAGAGCTGCTGAGAAATTGATTTTTAATGAATATACAACAGGTGCAAGCAATGATATAGACAGAGCTACAAGTATGGCGCGAAGGATGGTTTGCGAATTCGGTATGAGTGAAAAACTCGGACCTATCGCTTACGGCCAAAAACAGGAAGAAATTTTTCTCGGCAGAGAAATTAATCAGCATAGAGATTACAGTGAATCAACTCAGATCCTTATCGATGATGAAATTAAAAAGATTGTACAGTCTGGTATGGATAAAGCTGAAAGAATATTAGCGGAAAATATCGGTATTCTTCACAAAATGTCAGAAGCATTACTCGAAAGAGAGATTCTGGATTCTGTTGAAATTGATATGTTAATGAAAGGCGAAGAATTGCCTCCTTATCAGAAACCTGAAAAAGAAACTTCAGCAAACTCTAACGGAGAATTTTCAAAGGGAAAAAAGAAAAATGTTGAAGATGATAAATTCGCTCCAGGCGATGTTGCACTTGCAAATTAAAATATAATTTTAAATCAATAAATAAAAAGCGAGAATTAACTCGCTTTTTTTTTGACTTTTGAGAACAATAAATAAGACTGAATTTAAAAACGAATTATACAGAAAAGGAATTCACCTGTTTTCTTCTGTAATTCCAATTGCATATATATTTATTGAAAGCAGAGAGTTTATAATCTGGTTTTTATCCGTTCTTACTATTGTAATGTTTACGATAGATTATTTCAGATATAAAAATCCGGGATTTAAAAAATTGTATATGAGCTTTCTGGGTAATATACTCAGACCGCATGAAGTTAATAAAAAAAAGGCTATGTTTACCGGCGGTTCATATCTTGTGCTTTCATTCCTAATCTGCGTTGTGATATTCCCAAAACCTGTTGCAGTAATGTCTATGCTTGTTCTGGTTGTTAGTGATTCATTTGCAGCAATATCAGGAAAACTATTCGGCAGAACTAAAATAGGCGAGAAGTCACTTGAAGGAAGCGCCGGGTTTTTTATTTCCGGACTGGCAGTATTGTTTGTTACTCCTAAATTAACGGATGACAATATTGAGTATATTGTTGCCGCAGCTACTTTGCTTATTACTACTGCCTTCGAATTATTACCATTGAAGTTTGATGATAATGTAATAATTCCTGTTTTTTTTGGTGTAACTTACTTAATACTTTTTAAATTATTTTTATAAAATAAAATCATATAATGTCATTCAGATGCGGAATAGTCGGATTACCGAATGTTGGTAAATCAACTTTATTTAATGCAATAACTTCATCTCAAAATGCTGAAGCTGCAAACTATCCTTTTTGCACCATTGATCCGAATGTCGGAACGGTCATTGTTCCCGATGAAAGAGTTACTAAACTTGTTGAGCTTTTCAATCCGAAGAAAATTGTTCCGGCTACTATAGAGTTTGTTGATATAGCAGGACTTGTCAAGGGAGCGTCAAAAGGCGAAGGACTCGGTAATCAGTTTCTTTCGCACATAAGAGAAGTGGAAGCAATTATTCATATCGTAAGATGTTTCGAAGATGAAAATATTGTTCACGTCGAAGGTAAGATCGATCCTAAGAATGATATTGAGACAATTGAAACTGAACTTATTCTAAAAGACCTGGATACACTTGATAAACGATTAGAGAAAGCAGGAAAAGGAATCAACAGCGGTGACAAAAAGGCAATTGCAGAAGTGAGTCTGCTTAACAGATTAAAAGAGCATCTGAGCGTTTCCAGACTTGCAAAATATTTTACTACGGGACTGAATGAAGAGGAATCAGAAATAATTAGAGACCTGCATTTATTAACTGATAAGCCTGTACTTTATGTGGCAAATGTAGATGATAAAAATCTCAAAGGAAATATATTTTCGGAAACAGTAAAGGAAATAGCAAAAAAGGAAAATGCAGAGTTTTTAATCCTGTCTGTTCAGATAGAATCTGAAATATCACAGCTTGAAACCAAAGAAGAAAAATCTGAATTCTTAAATGAATTAGGCCTGGAACTTTCCGGGTTGGATAAGCTTATTAAAAAGGGATATGAACTTCTTAATCTGATAACTTTTTTTACCGCCGGTGAAAAAGAAGTTCATGCCTGGACCATTCCTAAAAATTTCAAAGCGCCTAAAGCAGCAGGGGAGATACATACTGATTTTGAAAAAGGATTCATCAGAGCCGAGATAATAAAATATCCTGATCTTATTGAATATAGATCGGAAAGCGCTGTAAAGGAAAAGGGTCTTATGAGAGTGGAAGGGAAAGATTATGAGATTGAAGATGGAGATGTTGTGTTTTTCAGATTCAACGTCTGATAATTATTCAACGCCAAAAAATCTTAAGCCGTTAACTGTAATAAAAGCTGATATGTAGGCAATAAATGTAAATGTAACAATCTGCATTAAAGGAATCTTCCAGCCGCCTGTTTCTTTTTTAGAAATGGCAACAGTAGAAAGACACTGCAGCGCAAATACGAAAAAGACAATAAGTCCGGCAGTCGTCGCAGGCGTGAATATTTTAATTTCCGTATTTTCAAATGTCGCATTCTGCATAGCGCTCAGAAGAGAATTCTGATTGTCTTCTCCCGTATCAGTAACTTTAAAAATTACCATAAGCGAACTTACAAATACTTCCCTCGCAGCAAAAGTTGCTATAAGCGCAACACCAACTCTCCAGTCCATTCCCAAAGGCTTCATTACAGGTTCAATAAAATGACCGATCTCAGATGCATAGGAAGTTGCAATCCTTTCAGAATTTTTTAACATAACAATTTCATCTTCGGACCTTCCGGTTTCATTTACGACAGGATCATAATTCGGCAGATAAGTTAATACCCAGAGTATAACAGATAAATATAAAATTACCGGTCCGGCTTTTACAACATATTGTTTAGCATTCGAAAACATGCTTGTAATTGAAGAAGCTAACTTTGGTTTTCTGTAAGCCGGAAGTTCAAGTATAAATGAAGAATTGTCGCTCGTTCTTAAAAATGATTTGCTGAATTTGTTTACAACCGATGCTATTACTAAAGAGCTTACAATACTGAAAATATAAATCAGCGTTAATGTTAAACCTCCTGTCAGTGCATCTTCCTTTGGTATCAGAAAGGCAATAAGAAGCGCATAAACCGGTAGTCTTGCGCTGCAGCTCATCAAAGGAATTATGAATATTGTAAGCATTCTTTCTTTCTTATTTGTTATAGTCCGGGTAGCCATCATTGCCGGGATAGCACAGGCAAATCCTGACAGCATAGGTACAAATGATTTACCGTTTAAGCCGAGCTTTGACAAAGGTTTATCAATTATCATTGCACCACGGGCCAGAAAACCGGAGTCTTCAAGAAGACTTAATATAAGAAACAGAATCAGTATCTGCGGAAGGAATACAAGTACAGAGCCGACTCCGCTAATTATACCCTGTGAGAGTAAATTACCGTACCAGTTGTCACCCAATAATTCAGAGGCGCTTTCTGATAAAAAGCTAAATGCTTCATTCACTAGATCCATTGCCGGAGCAGCTATATAAAATACTGATGTAAACATTAAAAGCATTGTCAGGAAAAAAATTATAAGTCCCCAGAATTTATGCAGTACGATCTTATCAAGCTTTAAAGTAAATTCATCCGGTTTCTGAAAAGATCCGGGACTGTTTAAGACAACAAGTTCTTTATTGATTTTTACTAAGTCTGTTTCGTTAATATTCTCAGGAATATTTGCGGCGAATATTACATCTTTTTCTATCTGCTCAATCTCTGTGTAGGATTTCAGAAGATTTTCCCGGCTTAAAGGATAATTCTTTTTCACGGAATTATTTTCTGACATTTTGCCGAGCTGCTGAATGGATTTATTTACTGAAGTTAAAAAATTATCTATGCCTTCTCCGGTCATTGAGTTTACTTTAACTACATCGCATTTCAGAATTTCGGAAAGTTTCTTATCCGAAATATCAAAACCTTTTTTATGAAGCAGATCGAGCATAGTAAGAATAACCACTACATTAAACCCAGAGTTAATGAGCTGTCTTACTAAATAAAGATTTCTCGATAGCTGACTCGCATCGACAGTTACTGCTATAATATCAGGTGTGCCGTATTCAGGGTGATTGAATAAAGTCTGAACTGATAATTCTTCATCCGGTGATACAGGAAGTAAACTTATTATTCCCGGAGAGTCGAGTATATTAGCGTTGACCGCATATTTGGATAAAATTTTTGAAACAGAATATTCAACAGTAGAGCCGGGATAATTCACTGTTTTAAATTTCTTACCGCTAAGCTGATTGAATAATGTTGTTTTACCTGTGTTCGGCTGACCGGTTATTGCTATTAGGGGGGTTTTATTTACTGTAGTCTGTTCCTTCAAATTTTTATCGACGCAGCTTCATTTTTTCTAATTGCTATAATTGATCCCCGTATTGAAAAGGAAATAGGATCGTTGAATAATGTTTTATTCAGCATTTCAATTTCCTGACCGGGTGTAAATCCAATTTCCATTAGTCTGTGCGATGAGGGATGGGAATTATCTATATCTTCTATTCGCGCTTTCTCTCCGATTTTCATATCAGCTGCAGTTTTCATATTATCTGTTATTTTATGTTTATTCAAAATTATACAATGGTTTTTTATAATATTAATTACCGGAATTGTTCTTACATGTTTTTACGTCATTGCATTTTGCAAATACCTGCAGAGTATGGTCCACCATTTTAAAATTATTATCCTTACAGATTTTATCCTGAATTTTTTCTATCTGAGGGTATTCAAACTCGATAATCTTATTGCAGTTTACACAGATCAGGTGATAATGCGGCTTTCTGCCGATCTTTGTTTCGTATCTTGTGCGGTCACCTTTGAAATTATGCTTGGTCAGTATGTCGCATTCGCTCATAAGTTCAAGCGTCTTGTAAACAGTAGCCCGTGATACATTGAGATAATCATTCTTCATTTTAAGATAAAGCTCATCAGCATCAAAATGCTCCTCCATATTCAAAGCAGCATTGAGTATCAGAAACCTTTCATTTGTAATGCGATGAGCGTTATCCTTCAGATAAGCTATAAACGTATTTTTAATTTCTTCGAAAGTCAATTTCAGTTTCCTTATTAAGAATTTGTCTTAATAAAGATAGAGAAATTACATTTTAAATTCCATTTATAACTTTATCCAGAATTGCTAATCCTTTATCAATATCTTCCTTGCGGATGTTTACCGGGGGTCTGAATCTCACTGATTTTTCACCTGAACCGAGAAGTATAAGTTCGTTGTCAAAAGCCCTGCTTCTAATCTCATCTCTCATTTTTCCGTTTGCGGCGTCAAATGCGCAGAATAGTCCGAGTCCTCTGCCGTTGCTTATTTTACCCGAATATTTTTCAGCAAGTCCGGTAATGCCATTCTGTAAATGTTCACCCATTACTTTACAATTTTCCACAAGATTTTCTTCACTGATGATCTCAAGTATTTTAGTAAATCTTTTCATGTCAGTCATATTTCCTCCCCAGGTAGAATTAATTCTGCTCGGCATTCTGAAAACATTTTCTTCAATTTCGTCAATTCTGCCTGTGCAAAGTACTCCGCAAACCTGTGTTTTCTTTCCGAATGAAATAAGATCCGGCTGCACATAATGCATGTGTGCCCACATTTTTCCTGTTAGCGCGATACCGGTCTGCACCTCATCAAAGATCAGCATCATCTCGTTTTCATCGCAGAGCTCCCGGAGTTTTATAAAAAATTCCTTTCTGAAATGATTGTCTCCGCCTTCGCCCTGAATCGGTTCGAGAATAATTGCTGCTATATCATCTTTATTTTCTGCAAGAGCTGTCTTTATCTGACTTACAGCTTTATCCTCTGCAGCTATTACGTTAGCAAGGTTTTCTTCATTTAACGGAAATGTAATCTTTGGATTATCAATTCTTGGCCATTTAAATTTCGGATAGTATAGTATTTTAGTCGGATCAGTATTTGTCAGGGACATAGTATATCCGCTTCTGCCGTGAAAAGCTTCCCTGAAATGAATTATCTGATGACCTTTTTCTTCAGTATAACCTTTCTTAAAATTCTTTCTTACTTTCCAGTCTATTGCGGCTTTGAGAGCATTCTCAACAGCCAGAGCGCCGCCTTCTATAAAGAATGAAAACTTGAAATATTCCGGTACAGCGTATTTAAAAAACGTGCTGACAAATTCCGCCTGAGTTTCGGTATAAATATCCGACAGGGAAGGCTTGTTAACTGCAACCTTACCTATTTCATTTATAAATTTTTCATTATTTAATTTTGGATGATTCATTCCAAGAGGATTTGAAGCAACGTAAGTAAAGAAATCCAGATAATTTTTTCCGTGTTTCGAATCATAAAGATATGCGCCTCCGGATTTTTCGAGATCTATAGTGATATCAAATCCGTCCACAAGCATATGCTTCTTAAGTTCTGTCTGCACATTTTCAGGAGAGATCGAAACAGATTTATGTTTTCCGTTTTCGTGAATTACTTTTGAAGTATCCGTCAGGATTTTATTTTCTGTTAAATTTGTCATAGTAGTCTGCTGTTTTAAAGTTTTATAATTTGTTAGTTAGTTTTATTTTACGCTAATGTATAAGTTTTTAAATTATACTTCCCATTATTACGGGTTCCTCTCCTTTTCTAATCAGAAATTTCATAAAATCTTTTACTGTATTTTTTGATACAATAAAAATCAATCCTATACCGAGATTAAAAGTTTTTCTCATATCAGCTTCTGATACGTTACCTTTTTTTTGTATAATTTCAAAAATCTCCGGTCTTTCCCATGAATCCCAGTCTACGCTGATACTGAGTTTTTTCGGAACAACGCGCTTAGTATTACCGATTATGCCGCCTCCTGTAATGTGAGATATTGAATTGATCTTAAATTTTTTCAGAGAACTCTGAATAATGTCAAGATAAGATCTGTGCACTTTCAGCAGCTCACTTCCCAGATCTGATTTTAGTCCGGGAAATTTTTTCTTAAGCTCTTTCTTTGAATTAAATATTTTTCTGACAAGTGAAAATCCGTTTGTATGGAGACCGTTTGAACTTAAACCTATGAGTACATTTCCCTTTTTTACATTTGAAGAATTTACAATATCTTTCTTCGAAACAATTCCCGTAATGGAACCGGCAAGATCAAAATCATTACCGTGATACACTCCGGGCATTTCAGCAGTCTCTCCGCCTATAAGCGAGCATTTATTATTTATGCATCCTCTGACAATTCCTTTTACTACTTCTGAAGCTTCTTCGCTGTTCAGTTTTCCGGTCGCATAGTAATCAAGAAAATACATCGGAACTGCACCGCAAACTGCAATATCATTAACACAATGATTCACCAGATCTTCGCCGATTGTATCATACTTTTTCACGGCTGCTGCGATTTTCAGTTTTGTGCCTACACCGTCAACACTCGAAACAAAAACAGGACTTGAATACTTTTTTAAATTCACTTCATAAAAAGCTCCGAAATTTCCTATTCCTTTAAGAACTTCTTTTGTAAATGTTTTAGTGACGTGAGGTTTTATTTTTTCGACGAATCTGTCGGCTTCTGAGATATTAACACCGGAAGACTTATAACTTAATTTCACTTTTCAAAATACCCAAACTAACCTTGTATTTCAATGAATTATAAATTTTAAAACCTGTGTTTAAAGTGTTTAAACACAGAACTGTAAAAATATTTTCAAAAAAATATTGGTATTTCTTAAAGGATGGTTACATGGAATACGGAATTGAAAATTCAAATATGTATCTATAATTTGAAGTCAGTTTATCTTTAAAATATGAAGCGAATTTGTCTGTGGTCAAGTCCGAGAAATATTTCAACCGCACTTATGTATTCATTTGCTCAGCGGGATGATACAACAGTTTTTGATGAACCGCTTTATGCGCATTATCTCAGACTGTCAGGCTATGACCATCCCGGCAGGCAGGAAATTATTGACAGCATGGATCCCGACGGCGAAAATGTAATAAGTAATATAATTCTCGGAAAGCATACTAATGAAGTCCTTTTTTTTAAACAAATGACTCATCACTTTATCGGATTGAAAGAAGATTTTTTAAACGAGGTAATTAATGTATTTCTGATCAGAGATCCTAAAGATCTTATCATTTCATTTTCGAAAGTAATTGCTGATGTTAATATGGAAAGGATTGGAGTAAAAAAACAGTACGAACTTTTTCAGAAACTGATTTTGATGAAACAGGATCCTCCGGTTATAGACTCAGGTGAAATTTTAAAAAACCCGGAAAAAGTACTTACAGAACTTTGCGGAAAAATTGGCATTCCTTTTGACAGAAAAATGCTTAAGTGGAAACCCGGTCCTATACCTGAGGACGGTATCTGGGCAAAGTACTGGTATAAGAATGTACACAGTTCAACAGGTTTTTCAAAGTTTGAATCAAATGATTCTCAGCTCCCTGAAGAATTTATTCCGCTTTATAATGAGTGCATGTTCTACTATAATGAATTAAAAGAATTTTCAATTAAAGCTTATTAATTATGCTGCAGAAATTTGACGAAAGAAACAGTAAAATTAAAGTATTCATTGGTGACAGATTATATGAAAGACAGAATGCAAAAGTCTCGGTGTTTGACAGTTCTGTGCAGGGAGGAGATGCAGTTTGGGAAGGTCTTAGAATATATAGCGGAAAAATTTTCTGCTTTGACAGGCATGTCCGAAGACTTCAGGAATCCGCAAAGACTCTGTGTTTTGAAAATATACCCGGTTTTGATTTCATAAAAAATGCTGTTATGGAAACTCTCAAAGCGAACGGAATGAATAATGACGCGCATATACGACTTACACTTACACGAGGGGAGAAAATCACTTCCGGAATGGATCCGCGGCTTAACACAAAAGGTCCGTGCCTGATAGTGCTGGCTGAATGGAAAAAACCTGTATATGACAGTGAGTCCGGAATTAAGCTTGTAACTTCACATATAAGAAGAAACTCTCCTCAGTATCTTGATTCAAAAATACATCACAATAATCTGATCAATAATATTCTTTCAAAGATTGAAGCTAATCTTTACGGGGCTGACGATGCCTTAATGCTTGACGGAAACGGATTTGTATCCGAGACAAATGCAACAAATGTATTTATGATTAAAAACGGAATACTGCATACACCTAATCCGGATTCATGTCTGCCGGGAATAACCCGCGGAATTGTACTGGAAATTATTACTGAGCTTAATCTGATATGTAAGGAAAGAAATATTTCCGTATCAGAATTTTATAATGCTGATGAAGTTTTTACTACCGGTACGATGGGGGAGCTTACTTCTGTTTATGAAATTGACGGAAGAAAAATTATTAATAATTACGGTTCGAAAATTCTGCAAAAAATTATTGAAAAGTTTAGAAAAAGAACAAAAGAAGAAGGTGAAGTTATTATGTAATAAATTGAATGAAATTCATAACCATTTCTTATAGCGAAACCAGCCAAGCATTACAGTCGCTACTATAATCATTAAAATAATACTGATATAAAATCCGAATTCACTCTGCAAAAAAGGGATTGTATGAAAATTCATACCGAATATCCCTGTTATTAATGTCAGAGGAAGCATAATTGTAGCTATGATAGTCAGGAATTTCATTACTTCGTTCATTTTATTATTTACAACTGAAAGATATGAATCCAGAATACCTGAAACATAATCGCGGTAAGACTCTGCGGTATCGGCAACTCTGACAAGATGATCATAAACATTTCTGTAATAAACTGATTCCTCAAGAGATATCAAATCTGTTTCTCTTCTTGACAGCTTATAAAGTATTTCTTTCTGATATGACGATATTCTTCTGAGCTTGATAAGTTCTTTTTTAAGATTAAGAATGCTCAGCAGATTTCGGTTGCTCGGCATTTCCTTGAATATTCTTGATTCGACCGTATCGATCTCTGCTTCAATATGATCAAGCACAGGATAATATCTGTCAACGATCTCATCGAGTATGAGATTGAGAATGAAGTCAGGACCTTTTTTGAAAGCAGACTCTGAGATATAATTCTTTATATTTTTTGATATTGTATTTTCCCCTTTTTCATTATGAATTGTTACAAGAAAATTTTTCCCGAGGAAACAGCTTAAGGAAAATATACTGTATTTTTTTCCTGATTCATCAGCCTGAATTCCGTTGAACACAATGAAAAGATATTTTTCGAAATCGTCGATTTTAGGATGATGAACAGCATGGTCTCTGATATATTTATATGAATCTTCTATGGCAAGAGGATGAAACTGAAATGTATCTTTTAATAACCTGCTGGTCTCTTCAGAAGTAACATCGTGAATATCAGTCCAGACAATATCCTGATTTTCATAATCCCATTTTGTTAATGTATCTCCGGAGATTGAAAAAAGACCTTTCTCTGAATTATAAACTGTTGTTGTTATCATAATTATCTGAGAATTTTATTGTCTTTTCATAATGCTTATCTATAACAATTACGAACTCACCTTTAAGATTTTCTTCGCCGATTTCATTGAGTATTTCCGCTGCAGATCCCCTGAATTTTTTTTCACTTACCTGCGTGATATTAAAAGCCACAAATACTTTTCTCTCACCGAAAATATCGCGGATATCATTTAACACTGCTTTGAGTCTGTAAGGCGCGTCGAGAATAACACTAACGCGGTCAGATAAACAGAATTCTTTCATCTCCTTTTTACGGATCTCTGCTTTAGGCGAGAGAAACCCGTAGTAATAAAATCTGCTTATATCAAAACCGGATAATACTATTGATGATAAAAGAGAATTAGCTCCGCTCAGGAATTCTGTTTTAATTCCAGCTTCTATACATTTGTTTAAGATTAATTTTCCGGGATCGGAAAAAAGGGGAGTACCGCAATCCGATATTATTGAAATATTTTTTCCGATGAGCAGTTCATTAAATATATCATCACTCGCTTCCGCTTCGTTATGTTCATTAAGTTCTTCAAGATCTTTTTTTATTTCAAAAAATCTTAAAAGTCTTGCGCCTTCTTTGAATTCTTCACAATAAATTATATCAGATTCTTCCAATGTTCTTAAAGCACGCAGACTCATATCTGAATAATCGCCGATAGGTGTAGAAACTAAATTTAATGTACCAAGCATATTCAATCTGAAAAAATGATTATTTTAATCGATGCCTGTGCTGCCGTATCCGCCGTCACCTCTTTCTGACAGGGAAATATTTTCAGCTTTGATAAGTTCACATTTTTCATGGGAAGAAATTACAAGCTGAGCTATTCGGTCACCTGAATTAATTTCAAAACTACTTTTGCCGTGGTTAATCAGCAGCACCTTTATTTCACCCCGGTAATCGGAATCGATGGTTCCCGGTGAATTCAAAACTGTAATTCCGGATTTAAGGGCAAGTCCGCTTCTCGGTCTGACCTGCGCCTCAAAACCTTCAGGAATTTCCATTATTAAATTTGTCGGTACAATTGTATATTCTGATTTTGGTATAACAATTTTCTCATAAGATGAACAGCAAAGATCCATACCCGCCGAACCTGATGTTTTGTATTCGGGAATATATACAGGTCTGTGAGGATCAGCAATTTTAAAATAGATGATCAATTATATTTTGAAATGTTTGTAAAATTTTACCTAATAAATTTTAAACGTCAAAATCACTTGAGCTAAGGACTCCAAGCATAAAAAGAAATGCAACTGCAACAATAGCAATTATTGAAAGAATTACATTTATTATTCCGAGCCACATTCCGATTGTTGCAAGTGTTTTTCCCGCTTCAGGCGATCTGCCTGCATTTATTTCATTTAATTCTTTCTTACCGATGACCCAGGCAGGAATAGCGGCAAAAAGACCGCAGATTATATAAGATAATATTCCGAGTACTAATGCAAAAATCGCATTTGAGCTTGCGCCTCCTCCTGTATTAGGTGAAGATGACGACGGCGGAACAGGCGGCTGAGGTGAAAATGAAGGCGGCGGAGGAGGAGGTGGAATATTTCCGCTTCCGGAATCCTGATAATAAAAAGAATAAGATTTCATTTTTATTTTTTAAATTAATGAATTTATAGTTTTCAATTTGAGCAAATATAAATTATTAAGCGAATAATTTAAACACTTAAAATTTTTTTTGAAAAAAAAGTTCTTGAGCGTTTAATGAGACAGTTTCCTTTAAATCATCGATTCCTGTTGAAGTAAATTCTGATATTTTTTCCAGAGTCTTCAGCATAAATGACGGTTCATTTTTTTTTCCTCTGTAAGGAACAGGCGGCAGAAAAGGCGAATCTGTCTCCGATAATAATCTGTCAGGAGGAGTTTTCAATATCACTTCAGTGTTGCTGAAATTTTTATAAGTTATATTTCCGCAATATGATATAAACATATTTTCAATGTTCAGAATTTTATCCAGTTCAGTTTCATTTCCAGTAAAGCAATGAAATTGTCCTTTCAGATTTTTTCCTGAAAATGATTCTACAATTGATATTGCGTCAGAAGTTGAATCTCTTGTGTGAATCACTACAGGCAAATTATGAGAAATTGCCATCTCAATCTGAAGACTGAAAAATTCTTTCTGCTCTTTTACAAAAGAAGTATCCCAGTAATAGTCAAGACCGGTTTCGCCGACCGCCACTACCTTTTCATGTGTGAGAAGTTTTTCTATTTTATCAATATCATCAGGTTTGCTTTTTGAGACATCACCGGGATGAACGCCTAATGCAGCGTATATCATTTCATATTTTTCCGAAAGCTCTAATACTTTCAGTGAACTTGCAAGATCGACAGCCGGCACAATAATTCTTTCGATTCCGGTATCTTTAGCCCTGTTTAAGATCTCATCTAAAATATCAAGTATCTCAGGATAATAGAGATGCGCGTGTGTATCAGTCAGCATTGATTTCATTTGAGATTAATAAATCGGAATTCTCAATAACGGATAAGATCATTTCAGAAAAATTTCTATATGCGGATTTACCTGCTTCCAAAACTTCGGTGTGATCTGTAATACCGGTTGAATTTACTGACAATAAATTTGTAATGCATGAAATTGCAATCACCTTGATTCCTTTTTCCGAAGCGGACATAACTTCAGGTACTGTTGACATTCCTACGGCATCTATTCCGAACTTTGATAAAAAGTTTATTTCAGATTTCGTTTCATAATTCGGACCCGGCATACAGCAGTAAGAGCCTTTTCTTAATTTAATTTTTTTTCTTAATGAAATTTCAGTCAGAATTTCTGTTGTACTGTTTTCATAAAGCAGCAGATTTCCTTTTACAGAAAATCTTGCTTTCAAAAAATTCAGATGGGACGTGATCAGCATTAGATCAGAAACTTTGAAATTTTTATTTAATCCGCCGGCGGCATTTGAGATTATAAGTAATTTTACTCCGTTTCTGTATGCAAAGTCAACAAATTCAAGTATCTTTCCCGGATTATATCCTTCATAATAATGTCTTCTTCCGGAAAAGAGAATAATTTCCTTTTCAAAAATAGTACCGGTCATAATTTTCATTTTATGAAAACTGTCTTCATCTGTAAAAATAGTTTTACAATTCATCAATTCTTTGGAAAATCCGCCGAGTCCTGAACCGAGAATGATTCCGATTTTATAATTCAATTATCAAGAATGATTTAAAAATATTTTTTTCTGAAAAGCCTTTACGGAATAATAAGATCAAACTGAATATAATTTACAAAAACGTCTTGATAAAATTAATAACATAAGTTATGTTTGTGAAAAGAAACTTTTACGCAATTTTTACACTTTTGACTGTAAAAACAATATAATGACAAAAGAAAACAGCAATCCTCTGGAGAAATCCAGAATGTATCTTAAGAAGGCGAACGAACTTCAGATAAAGGGACAGTTTGAAGAAGCAATCCTAAATTATAAAATATCACTTAACATATTTCCGACTGCAGAAGCCCATACTTTTTTAGGCTGGACATACAGCTTTGTAGGAGAGCTTGATAATGCAATCGAAGAATGCAAGAAAGCAATTTCGCTGGATAAGGAATTCGGTAATCCATACAATGATATCGGTTCATATCTGATTCAGCAGGGAAAATTAGATGAAGCGCTGACCTGGCTTGAGCTGGCGCTGAAAGCAGAAAGATATGATAACAGGCATTTTACATATTTTAATATTGGTAAAGTGTATGAATCTAAAGGTTTATGGTTTGAAGCACTTGATGAATACAAAAAAGCCATTGAAATTTCGCCTGATTATCTAATAGCAAAACAGTATCTTAACAAACTTCAGGGTTTATTAAATTAAATATCAATAAAATATTATGAGTAAAATTATAATAATTGCAGTCATTACATTTCTAACTACAGTTTCCGCCTCATCACAGCTTGTTTTTGAGAGAATCGGCGGAGATACGACTTACGGTAATTCCGATGCAAATTACGCATATGCTTATTACAAAAACAACGGTTCTTCTCCTGTTAATGTCAGATTTAACAGAACACAGGACATTCTTCCAAACCCGTTCTGGACAAGTTCAATATGCGTTGGATTGTGTTATGCACCGTTTGTTCATGTTGTACCTGATACTTCCGCCATATCAGGACCGGAACCGCCTGTTACCATAATGCCCGGTGAGCAGGATACAATGGATATAACTTTTTATTCTCCAAATACGGGAATAGCCCATATAAAACTCAGAATATATGTTGATGAAAATCCGTCTGAGTTTATTGAAAGGGATTTTATTTTAAATGTTACTTCTGTAGGTATAAATAACATTTCTTCTCTTGCTGAGAGTTATTCATTGTCTCAAAATTATCCTAATCCGTTTAACCCAAATACATCAATTGAATTTTCAATAACAAAATCTGATATGGTAACATTGAAAGTTTTTGATATACTCGGAAATGAAGTATCAAGCCCCGTCAGTAATGAGAGACTGAATGCAGGCTCTTATAAAGTGGATTTTAACGGAAATAATCTTTCATCAGGAATTTATTATTATACATTATCAGCAGGTAATTTCAGAGAAACGAAAAAAATGATGCTTGTTAAATAAGGTTATTCATATTTTATTTTTAAAATTAATAACTCTCAAAAAACTTTGGTTAAATGGCGATAATTAAAAAGAAAGACCTTACATTTCTTGAACAGACATACTTACCGCAAATAGTTAAAGGATTAGGATTGACCTTCAGTCAAATGTTCAAACCTAAATTTACAAGACAATATCCGGAAGAAGTATGGGTACCTCCGCCGTCATACAGAGGAAGACCTGTGCTGGTGCAGGAGGAAGACGGTTCGGAACGTTGCGTCGCCTGCGCTTTGTGTTCCAGAGTCTGTCCCGCACTCGCTATAGAAGTTCAGGCTGCGGAAACAGAAAGCGAAAAGGAAAGATATCCTGAGAAATTTGAAATAAACATGGTAAGATGCATCTTCTGCGGATTTTGCGAGGAAGTATGTCCTGAGGAAGCGATAATTATGAGTGACGAATATGAACTGGTTTTTTCAAATCAGGAAGAAGCGGTTTTCGGCAAGGACAAACTTCTTGTTCCTAAAGATAAATTAAAAAAGCGCCTGGATTTTCTGCAGGAACACAGATAAATTTAAGAAGAGAATGAAATTTATTTTATATATCATATTATTTTTTGTCTTAATTTCCAAAGCATATAGTTTTGAGAATCCAGAGAATACTGTCCGCGTATTTAATGCAAAGATAAATAAAAGTGAAGTTGAAATAAATTTTGTCATTTTAAACCCGTCGAATATTAGTAAATATAAAATGGAATCCCGAAAAACAGGGGATGAAGGTTTCAAATTTCTGAATGATATACTTTTCAGTAATTTCCGTAAAAAAGAAAATTCAGATTCAGCAAATCTTTATTATTACATATTTAATGATAAGCCAACTGAAAACGGCGTTTATATTTACAGACTTAGTTTATATGACCAATCAAATAAATTAATTAAATCAGAGGAAATTAAAATTGGCATATCTGAAGTGCCTGAATTTGAAAATCTTCAGAACAATCCAAATCCGTTTAATCCGACTACTCAAATCTCGTATAAACTTCTCGTTCCTACTTATGTAAAACTTTCTGTTTACAGTCTTACAGGAAAATATGTAGATTTGTTAGTTGACGAATTTCAGACTCCGGGATTATACAAAATTGATTTCAATGCATCTTCCTACAGTCAGCTTTCCAGCGGTATTTATTTCTATAAATTAGAGTCCGGTTATACTGTTGATATAGGTAAAATGATTTTTACTAAATAAATACATTATTATTATAAACTTCCTTACAAACTTCATAAGATTTATTCCGATATTCTTATTTTCAAATAGTTTTAAATTGAACATCGTGTTTATAATTTTTATTTTATAAATACATATATGGATGAGTTTAAGACTATTATTTTTGATCTGTTCCTTCTGTTATTTTTTGTTTTACTCAATGCATTATTTGTAGCAGCAGAGTTTGCAATTGTAAAAGTCAGAAAAACCCAGCTTAATACTGTTGATATTAAAAACAGCAGAAAAGGCAAACTTGCATTTAAGCTTATTACTCATCTGGATGAGTATCTTGCCGCTACTCAGTTCGGAATTACCATATCATCCCTGGGACTCGGATGGATCGGAGAACCGGTAACCGCGAGAATTCTCGAACCTGTATTTTCTCTTTTGTCAATCGAAGACCCGAAGACAATTCATACAATTTCATTAGGTGTAGGATTTTTAATAATTACCTTTTTGCACATTATTCTAGGCGAGCTGGCTCCAAAGTCTATTGCTATAAGATATCCTAAGCAAACCACCCTTTTTATTGCGTTGCCTCTTCAGATATTCTATTTGTTTTTTAAACCGGCTATATATGTACTAAACGGTACCGCTAATTACATTTTAAAATTGTTTGGCTTAAATCCTGCGACTGAATCCGAAAGATTTCATTCTGAAGAAGAAATAAGGCAGCTGATCACTGAGGGAACGCTTTCCGGAAAAATAGATGAGACTGAATCAAAGATCATTCAGAAAGTTTTTGACTTTAATGATAAAACGGCAAATGAAGTGATGATACCAAGAAATATCATGTTTGCGATAGATGTTGAAGAAAAAAGGGAAGTGATTATTCAAAAGGTTATTGAAGAAGGATATTCCAGAATTCCGGTTTATAAAGACAGTCTTGATAATATTATAGGCATAATTTATTCTAAAGATATAATCAGCGCCGCAGAGCACAAAGAGCTTATTGTACTTCAGGATATAATCAGACCTGCGCATTTTATTCCTGAGACAAAACAGATTGGAGAGATTCTTAAAGACTTTCAAAGAAAGCATATTCATCTTGGCATAGTTGTAAATGAACACGGAGGTGTAGAGGGTCTGATTACACTTGAAGATATTATTGAGGAAATTGTGGGTGAAATTGAAGATGAATATGACTCAACACCTGATCAGATCAAAAGTCAGAAAAAGGGCATTTATCTTGTAAACCCTGAGATTACAATAGAAGATTTTAACGAAAAATTTGAAGCCAATATTCCGAATGATAATGAAGACTATCATACTCTCAGCGGATTTTTACAGGAAGTTACAGGTCATGTCCCGGAAATTTATGAAAGAATTGATTATCAGGGAATTGTTATTACTGTTATGAAAAAGTCAGGAAATAAACTCTTGCAGGTTAAAGTACAAAAACTGAAAAGTTATTAATGCTTAATAATTTGGAAACTGTTTGACAACATTCATTGGAAAAAAAATATTAACATTCTTTACAGAATTAGGTCAGTACTTTTATATGATGACCGGAGTTCTGAAAAGTCTGGGCAGATTATTCAGGGACAGAAAACTTGTATTTGAACAAATGCAGCACGTTGGTGTCAATTCACTTGTACTCGTTGCCATTATAGGAATTTTTACCGGCGCGGTTTCATGCTGGCAGGCGGCTTATCAGATAAAAGGACTTATTTCTTATTCATATCTCGGATCGGCGGTTACAAAAGCAATATTGATAGAACTTGGACCGGTACTGGCTGCAATTGTGCTTGCAGGAAGAGTCGGCGCATCCATGGCAGCAGAACTCGGAACGATGAAAGTTACCGAACAGATAGACGCGCTGGAATCTATGGCAATTGATCCAATAAGATATCTCGCAATGCCCAGGATTGTCGCAACTACTATTATGCTGCCGGTGCTGGTTGTTTATGCCAGTTCAATTGCGATAATGGGTGCTTTTACAGTTGCAACGGTATTTCTCGGCGTTCCGTCTGATGTATTCCTTGGTGCATTTAAGAAATCATTTGAATTAAAAGATTTTTATGCCGGTACTATTAAAGCAATTTTTTTCGGATTGTCAATTTCATCGATCGGATGCTTTATCGGATTTTCCGCAAGCGGCGGAGCTGAAGGAGTCGGACTGGCTACAATCAAAGCATTTGTTATTGCAGCAGCTTCTATCCTTATGCTTGATTATATTTTATGGAATTTCTTAATAGGTATGTAATTTTTTTATTATGAATTTTCCCGAACATTTAATTGGTCTGAGATATTTATCAAAAGATAATTTTGAAGAAATATTCGATCTAACTGACTATTATCTGGATTTTATTAAAGAAAAAAAACCATTTAAAAAATTATTAGCTGGAAGATCTGTTCTGAATTTATTTTTTGAAGATTCGACCAGAACGCGCATATCATTTGAACTCGCTGAAAAAAAATCCGGTCTTGATACTGTGAATTTTAATTCCGGATCATCTTCATTAAATAAAGGAGAAAGTTTTCTTGACACAGTAAAAAACATTGAAGCGATGAAATTCGATTTTATTGTGGTTAGACACAGCGTGCCGGGAATTCCATTATTCCTTAAAGAGCATACTTCTTCAAAGATTATTAATGCAGGTGACGGTATAAATGAGCATCCGACACAGGGATTACTTGACATTTATACTCTGAGAAAAACTTTCGGTGATGTAAAGGATCTGAATGTTTGTATTGTCGGGGATATTTCTCACAGCAGAGTTGCTCTGTCAAATATATTCGGTCTCAAAACTTTAGGAGCAAATGTTTCAGTTTGCGGTCCGGTTTCTTTTATTCCAAGAAATATCGAAGGACTGGGTGTGAAAGTTTATTATGATATAAATGATGCTGTCAGAGAGAATGATGCTTTGAATATACTCAGAGTGCAGATGGAGAGAAATGCGGGATCAAATATGACTTCACAAAAAGAATTTAACAGGTTTTACGGAATTAACTTGAACAAAATTAAGCAAAATAAGAAAATTAAAATTCTGCATCCCGGTCCGATGAATATTAATGTAGAAATTGATGCAGAGACAGCCGCATCCGAAAACTCATTGATATTTGACCAGGTGACAAACGGTCTTTCTCTGAAATGCGCATTATTTAATTTAATGAAGTAATTGAAAAATATTTGAATCTCCTTCTTAAAAATATAAAGATTGTTTCTCCGGAGGATGAATTAGATATTGTATCTGATTTACTGATAGAAGATGGTATTATTTCGAAAATAGGAAATGTAAAGAGAATTCCGAAAAATACTGATGAGATGAATATGAAAGGAAAGACTGCAATACCGGGCATTTTTGATATGCATGTTCATTTCAGATACCCGGGACAAACTCATAAAGAAGATCTGTATTCAGGAAGCTTGTCTGCTGCAAACGGCGGAGTAACGGGAGTTTTATGTATGCCCAATACCGATCCTCCGATAGATTCGGCATTAATAATTCAGGATATTAAATTAAAATCCTCAGAACTTATTACGGACGTGGAAATTTCAGCCTGTGCTACTGAAAAAAGAGAAGGAAAAAAATTGTCACAGATACTATCTCTTTCGGAGGCAGGAGCGGTTGCATTTACTGATGACGGCAGCCCTGTAAGTGATCCGGAAATTTTCAGAAGAGTACTTGAATATACATCACAGGTAAACTGCCCTGTCATTCAGCATTGTGAAGATATGAGACTATCTAACGGCGGAGTAATGAATGAAGGATTGATTTCCACGGCTATGGGAGTAAAAGGCATTCCTGAAATTAGCGAAACTTCAATTATTGCAAGAGATATTCAGATTGCAGGTTATATAAAAAATTCGCATTATCATATTCAGCATATTTCATGCGGAAAAAGCGTTAGTCTTTTAAGAGAAGCAAAGAAAAGAGGAATGAATGTAACCGGCGAAGTGTGTCCGCATCATTTCATTCTGACCGAACAGGAATGTCTGAATTACAATGTTAATGCCAAAATGAATCCTCCACTTCGAACCTCTGATGATGTTGAAATGATACTTGAAGGAATTAAAGACGGCTCTATTGATGTGATATGCACTGATCATGCTCCGCATACTGATTATGAAAAAAATCAGGGATTTTATGATGCGCCATTTGGTATTACAGGTCTGGAAACTCTCGTAGGACTTTCTTATACTTATCTTGTAAATACGGGAATAATTTCATTCAGAGATTTTGTTGATAAGGTTTCGGTCAATCCGAGAAGGATCCTGAATTTAAAAAGCGTAAATATTAAAGAAGGCGAGTCAGCGAATATTTCCGTCCTGAGTGAAAAGACAAAATGGAAAATTAATAAGAAAAAATTTATGTCAAAATCACTGAATACGCCTTTTGACGGATTTGAAGTACAGTGTAAACCTTATTGCGTAATTAATAAAGGAAAAATTCATTTTACAAGATTATAAACAGCTTATGACAAAGGTAATTTCAGTTTGTATTCCGAAAGGGGGAGTAGGCAAAACTACAACTGCTGTTAATCTTGCAGCATCTCTCGCTGTAGCTGAAAAAAAAACCTTGCTTATTGATGTCGATCCGTTCGGAGCATCTGCGATTGCGCTTGGCTTTACACCTGACAGAATTAAAGCGAGTTTATCGGAAATATTTGCATTTACGCATTCAATAAAATCCGCTATCCATAAAACCGAACTTGAGTATCTTGATTTCGTGCCGTCTAATATTTACAATGTAAATATGCATGAAAAGTATATTCAGAATCTTGAGAACAGACTTGTAATTAAAAATGCTTTAAAGGATATAGAAGGATTTTATGAATATATAATTATTGACTGTCCGCCTACTCTGAAAGGAATTACCACAAATGCTCTCGTAGCTTCGGATTCAATACTGATCCCGATAAAGTCAGGTCATTTTTCACTTGAAGCAGTCGACAGACTTATTTCATATTATGAATGGCTTAAGGATGTTTCAAATCCTAATCTTAAAATAGAAGGTATAGTGCTGACTATGTATGAAAAAGATTCTAAGGTTACTAAAATTTCTGAACGTGAATTAAAAATGAAATACAGTAATTATCTTTTGGAAACTGTAATTCCAAATACAAATTTATTAAATGAGGCAACTTTCTACGGAAAACCTTTATGCCTTTTCAAACTAAATTCAGACGGAGCAGAGGCGTATTTAAATCTTGCTTTTGAAATCATAGAAAAAAACAGTAAGGAGGAATTAAAAATAAAGTGAAAGTAAACGAAATTGAAAAGAATTATAATTTTAGAGAATCCGAAAAAAAATGGCAAGAGTTTTGGGGAAAAAATAAAGTTTATGAATCTCACCCGGACCCTGAAAAGAAAAAATATTCCGTCGTAATACCTCCGCCAAACGTTACAGGCATTTTACATTTCGGACATATGTTTAACAATACAATTCAGGACATATATTGCAGATGGAAAAGAATGCAGGGTTTTGAAGTCTGCTGGGTGCCTGGGATGGATCATGCCGGAATTGCAACGCAGGTTATGGTAGAAAAAGAGCTTGCAAAAGAAGGAAAAACCAAATATGATCTCGGCAGGGAAAATTTTGTAAATCTTGTCTGGCAGTGGAAAGAAAAAAACGGGGGAGTTATCTTAAAACAATTAAGAAAACTCGGAGCTTCAGTTGACTGGTCTAAAGAAAGATTTACGCTGGATGAAGGTCTTTCTTTAAATGTAAGAAAAGTATTTGTTGATCTTTATAAAAAGGGATTGATTTACAGAGGTAACAGAATTGTCAACTGGGATCCGGCATCTCAAACCGCAGTAAGTGATGATGAGATTTTTTATGAAGAAAGAAAAGAAAAGCTATATTACATTAAATACAAAATAGATAATTCCGATGAATATCTAACAATAGCTACTACCAGACCTGAAACAATGTTTGGTGATACAGGTGTTGCAGTAAATCCTGAGGACAAAAGATATAAACACCTGATAAATAAAGAAGTTATATTGCCATTGGTAAATAAAAAAATACCAATAATTTTTGATAATTATGTAGAAATGGAGTTTGGGACAGGGGCTTTGAAGATTACTCCAGCTCATGATGTCAATGATTTTGAATTAGGGCAGCGTCATAAATTAAAAGCAGTAACTGTACTAAACAAAGATTCGACATTAAATGAACTTACCGGTGAATTTTCAGGAATGGAAATTCATAAAGCCAGAAAAGCGATAGTTAAAAAATTAGAAGAAAATGGATTATTGGAAAAGGTTGAAGACTATACACATAATGTAGCTTTTTCTGACAGGACTAAGGCAGTAATTGAGCCATATTTATCCGAGCAGTGGTTTGTTTCAATGAAAAAGCTTGCTGAACCGGCTATTGAAGTTGTAAGAAATGGTGAGATTAAATTTTATCCGGAAAGATATAAAAAAGTTTATTTTCACTGGATGGAAAATATAAGAGACTGGTGTATTTCCAGACAGCTTTGGTGGGGACATCAGATACCCATTTGGTATCACAATGAAACAGGTGAAATTTATTGTGAGATTAATGCGCCTCAGGATATTGAGAACTGGACACAGGATGAGGATGTACTTGATACATGGTTTTCTTCTTGGTTATGGCCATTGAGTGTATTCGGCTGGTCAAATGACGAGTCTGATAAAGAGAATAAAAATCTGCAGTATTATTATCCGACGGATTTTCTTTCTACAGGTCCGGAAATAATATTTCTTTGGGTAGCTCGCATGATTATGTCAGGCTTAGAATATACAGGAAAAATTCCTTTCAGTGATGTGTATTTTCATTCGACTATTAGAGACGGAAAGGGAGTCAAAATGTCAAAGACTCTCGGCAATTATTCGGATGCAATTGAGCTGATGGAAAAATACGGAACTGATGCTTTAAGATTTACTATCATTTATATTGCACCTTTGGGAAATGACGTATTGTTTGATGAAGAGAAAACTCAGATAGGCAGAAATTTTATTACTAAACTCTGGAATGCAGGAAGATTTCTTCTGCTCACAAAAGAAAAAATTTCTGAAAACAGTTTTATTGAGAATTCATTGGTTAAATATAATGATGATCTGATTGATGTTTGGATGGAAAGCAGATTCAATTCGGCATTGCAGAATGCTGATAAATATTTGAGGGAATACAGAATAAACGAATATTCAAAAACCCTGTATAATTTTGTATGGAGTGATTTTTGCGACTGGTACATAGAGTTAATGAAAATTAAACTCAGCGAAAATCCGGAGAATGGAAAAGTAATTATTAATAAAGCATTGTTTTATTTCGAAAGCATACTCAAAATTCTTCATCCTGTAATACCATATGTTACAGAAGAGTTATGGCATATACTTGAAGAGGGCAGAGAGGAAAAAAGTATTTCGAAAGAAATTATTTCCAAATATGATACGAAACGAGTAAATAATGAATTCGAAAGAAAATTTGAAGAAGTAAAAGAAATTGTAATATCAATAAGAAATTTAAAAGCAACTAACGCTATACCTGCATCAAAAAAAATTACGGCTTTTATAATACCAGGAGATGATAATGCCTCTGCGCTTCTTTCCGAATTCAGAAATTACATTATAAAGTTATGTAATCTTGAAGAGATAAAAACTGATTTAAACAAAAATGAAGATACAAATTATCTGAATTCAGTAGTAAACAAATTTGAAATATGTCTGCCAGCTGAAGAAATTAATGATCTGTCATTAAATAATGAAAAAGTGAGGAAAGAGCTGGAAAATATTGAAGCATATCTTTCCGGTCTGAATAAAAAACTCAGTAATGAAAATTTTCTTGCGAAAGCATCTGAATCTGTAATAAATGCGGAACGGAAAAAAAAGGAAGAAGCTGAATTAAAACTGAATAAGCTTAGAAAACTGATTAGGTAAATTTTGTTTAATAAAAATCAATCATAAAGAGTCGATTTACCGAGAGCTGATAAAATTAATTCAGTAGCGAGAAATGCTGTTTTATTTTTAGAATCAAGAATGGGATTAACCTCCAGCATTTCAAGAGAATTCATACATCCGCAGTCAGCAACCATTTCCATTAAGAGCTGAGATTCCCTGTAAGTAAGTCCGCCCGGCACAGGAGTACCGACTCCCTGAGCGAGATCCGGATCAATACCGTCCATGTCAAAACTTATATGAATATGATCTACACGGTTTTTAAAATCACCCAGGACTTTTGCAATTATTCTGTGAATACCCATTTTATCGACATCAGTCATAGTGTAAACATTCAGGTTCATTTTTTTTATAGTTTCTGCTTCTTTAAAATCAACATCACGTATTCCGATCAATGCTACATTCTCTTTTTTCAGCTTCGGTGAAAATCCATTTAAATGTGTCAGGCTTTTTTCTCCAAGACCAAGAGCAATTGCAAGAGGCATACCGTGAATGTTTCCCGATGGTGTTGTAACTTCGGTATTCATATCCGCATGTGCATCTATCCAGATAACCCCAAGTGTTTTATCATTTTTTCGGCAGTAACTTGAAATTCCGGCTATAGAACCGATCGCTGTCGAATGATCTCCGCCCAGAATCAAAGTAAAAAATTTTTTATCGAGAAGGCTTTCAATTTTATTGGCGAGTATTTTAGAAGTTTTTGTAATTTCTGGTAGATATTTTAATTTTGAATTTTTGATTTTCTGAGTTTCTGAAATGTTAATATCAATATCTCCAAAATCTGTTACCTTATATCCGAACTTTTCTAATTTCTCTTCCAGATTTTCGTACCGGATAGCGGAAGGTCCCATATCTACTCCTCTTCGGTCAGCTCCCAGGTCCATTGGAAAACCAATCAAAGCTATTTTCTTATTAACGACTTTATTTTTATTTATCATGATGCAAATATAAGAATTAAGTTATAAAGAAATAAGTAAGTTAATAATTAATTTTGAATATTTAATATAAAAAATATTTTATAATTTAATTTCAATTTTGAACCTAAAAGATTTTAAACATACTGTCAGCATCAGAGTGAGAACATTCGATGTGGATTCCCAGGGGATAGTTCATAACATGAACTATTTTAAATATTATGAAGTTGGTCGTGTTGAATACAGAAGAAATTTCGGTTACAAAATAAATAAAACCGGAGTATTTGATGACGGTTTAAAAGTTGTAGTAGTCAGGAACGAAGTTGATTATATATCGTTTGCCTACCTTGATGATATTCTTAATGTGCATACGCGTATCTCCTGGATTAAAAATTCCAGCTTTTGCTTCGAACAGATTATAACAAATCAAAATAATGAAACAGTAATTTCCAGAGCAAACGGTATTCTTGTCAATCTTGACAGTTTTAACAGACCTGAAACTTTGAAAGAAAAGTTTGTAAATGAAATTAAATCATTTGAGAATAATTTAAAAATTTTAAAAAATGACTGAATACTTTATGAAATACTTAAGAGTTATTATTGCTTTTTCAGTATGTTTATTTGCTTTATGCTTTAATTCATGTGAACAGGATTTTGTAAATAATAATCCAGATATTGTTAAATTCCCGCCGGAAATCGAAGCTATTTTTAATACTCCAGTTACAAGTAATAATATTACATGCAGTACACCGTCTTGTCACGGTAATGAAAATTCCAGCAGCGGTATGAATTTAGTTGATTGGCAAAAAGCAATAAACGGATCAGATAACGGAACAATGATAATTCCATATAACGGATTTTGGTCTCATTTGTATGGTGTTGTAAATAATGACACACTTGCGGGTCCGGTATCAAACATTGCATTTTCTGAGTATCATAAAATAGACCCGCAGAATGTATCTGTGATTAAAAACTGGATTGATCAGGGAGCAAAAAGTGCTGATGGACAGATTGGGTTTACAAATGTATCAAAACTCGACAAGACTTTTATTACCAATCAGGCTTCAGATTTAGTCGCTGTTTTGCAATCCGATTCTAAAAGAGTTTTAAGGCTAATACCGGTAGGAGGCAGATCAAGTCAGCTTGATGCACCGCATTATGTAAAAGTAAGTCCGGATAAAAATTTCTTTTATATTTCACTTATACAAGAAGGATATATAGAAAAATTTGATATCAATACCGATTATCCTTTTTCAAAGCTGGACAGAATTCAAATCGGACTAAATCCCGCACACATTGAAATCTCACCTGATGGATTAAATGGATATGTCACTAATTTTGACGCATCCGGTTCAGAAAGAATAATAAGAAGATTCAACACAAATTCTCCAATGCAGATAACAGGAGTATTTCAGGATCAAAAATTAACAGCTCCGCATGGAATGGCTTTAACTGCTGACGGAAATCATTTATTTATTGCGTCGGAAATAGGGGAGTATCTGTTTAAAATTAATACAGATTCATTTATAAATTCGGATACAACAGTATTAAAAGAACCTATCGATCCCAGTGTTCCTCCAAACGGTCAGGGTACCGGAAATTTCAAACCGTATCAGATTGTATTATCTCATGATGAATCAAAGTTATTCGTTTCATGCAGAGGTTCAAATGAAATAAGAGTATACAGAACTGATGATCTTTCTTTGATAAGCCAGATATTTCTTGGAAATAATTCATATCCTCTTTTGATAAAAATATCAAATGACGGTAATTATCTATTCACATGTAACAGAAATAATAACACTGTATCAGTAATAAATACTAACACTCTTACTATAACTTCTACTATTAACGGTGTTGGAATTCAGCCTCACGGTGTTGATTTTACAAAGGACGGTCAATACGCAATTATTGCATGTGAGACACAATCAGGATTTGACGGACATCATCCTACTGTAGGCAGCACAAAAATTGGTGTTTCCAGAGTAATAAAAATGTCAAACTTTTCTTTAATGGAAAACAGAATTGAAATGGGGTCTTTTCCTGCAGGAATTGAAGTTGTAAAGTAAAAAGTTATGTCTTAACGGGATAGTAACATTTTCCTGACTTCTGTTTTTTCAGGAGTTTTTATTCGATAAAAATAAATACCATTTGGATAATCATCTGATATAAATTCTACTGAATGTTCTCCTGCAGACTGATCCTGGTTTATTAGATTAATTACTTCTTTGCCTAACCGGTCATAAACAGTAATGTTAACATTAGTTGAATTAGGTAAGGTATAAGTAATTACAGTTGAATTTTTAAACGGATTAGGATTATTTTTTGTATTAAAATAAGATTCTTTATTTGTTGAAACAGGACCATCAGAATCATAAGTAATTTCTTTATTTTGTATTTCGGAAATAAGCGCAATTCCCGATTCAAATTTTGATTCAATGAAATTCTTTCCGGTACTGAAATCGAACTGAATTCCAAAAATATTATCTTCTGTAACTTCAAAACTATCCATGTGCTTTGACACAATTTTAAAGTTATCCTGATCAAGCTTTACTTTAATTTCTTTCCAACCGTCATAATCCAATGAGATTTGATTTGATTCAAGAATGAGATCTTCATCAGCATTATAAGTACTGTTATTATCTACATCATACACTAATTGAATTTTTATATAGGCGTCATTATTGAGACCTTTTACCATTGTATTTACAAAGTTTCCGACTGTAAAAGTATGAGGTTTCTGAAGAAATATTTTACCTGCATAACTGTTAGATTTCATATTTTCTTTAGAGAAAATTTCAGCAAATCCATTTTCTTTGTTATCTTCTTCGTGTGAATATTTCATTTCCAATCCACCCCAAATCCAACCCGGAAGACTCTTTTTGGAAAAATCATCAATCACAATTCCCTGAGCAAAAGTGTAGTTTGAAATAATTAAAAGAAAAATTATTCCAAATATAAAATTTGATATTTTCATTTATTTAAATTTTTGAAGGATTAAAAAGAATAACTTTTATTTTATAAGAGTCATTCTTTTTACAGAGGTAAAATTATTTACCTGTAATTTGTACAAATAAACACCGGCTGAAAGTTCTGAAGCATCAAACTGTCTGCTGTAAGTACCGGGTTCCTGATAATCATTTACAAGTGTTTTGACGACCTGACCAACCAGATTATATACATTTAATGTAACAAATCCGCTTTGGTTAATTTTGTAGTTTATTATTGTTGCAGGATTGAAAGGATTTGGGAAATTTTGATAAAGTTTATAATCATCTGAAATTCCGGATGTATTTCCAATACCGGCTTTTCCAGCTTCGTTTAGAATATTATTTGCTTCAGCATTTATGTTAATGCTTAAGCATATAAAAAATATTAAAATAGTTATAATTAATTTATTCATCATATTTCTTCAATAATTTAGATAATTTAATATTAAGAATCAATGTCAGATTTAAAGTTTTACTTTAAAAAAATAAATAAGTTCCGGAATTAAACAATTCCGGAACTTTCAATTATTTGAATTATTCAATTTCAATAGCAATAAGTCTTACCAAACCATCCTGAGTTTTAACTTTAAAAACAATAATATCGCCTTTAGATTTTACATTTAGGATTGAGTTTAGTTGCGAAATATCGTTAATTTCCTGTTTATCTGCTTCTATAATTACCAGTCCTTCACGAAGACCTCTGTCAAATGCTTCAGAAAATCTTTTAACTGATTGAATATATACGCCATTTTCTACAGAAAATTTACTCTTTAAATCACTGTTTAATTCTGTAACTGTTAATCCTATAGATTCAAAACTTTTTGTGTTTAAATCAGTGTTTTCGCTTTTGGGAGTTGTATTTTGAGCTGTTTGATTATTAGATTCTGACCTAGGTTTAAGAGTTACTTTTTTATCAATCTCTTTACCGTCCCTAAAAATTTTCAGATCTACAACATCTCCTGGTCTTTGTGATCCGATTATTGTCTGTAATTCATTTGCAGCATTTACTTCTTTACTGTTAACTGATAAAATAATATCACCAACTTTAAGTCCTGCATCATCTCCTGCGCCTCCGGCTAACACGTCCTGCACCAATACTCCTTTTGCTTTATCCAGACCAAGACCTTTTGCTTCCTTAATATCAACGTCTTTTATAGAAACTCCAATATAACCGCGTGAGATTTTACCGCTCTTTATTAACTCGGTAGCAACTGTTTTTGCTAAATTTATTGGAATTGCAAAACCATATCCCTGATAATATCCGTTTGTAGTTTTTATTGCGGTATTGACTCCGATAACAGAACCGTTTATATCAACCAAAGCTCCGCCGCTGTTGCCCGGATTTATTGCAGCGTCAGTCTGGATGAAATTATTAATTGCATAACTGTCTCCGCCCATTTGTATATTTCTTCCAAGAGCTGAAACAATTCCTGCGGTAACAGTGCTGTTTAATCCAAGGGGATTTCCAATTGCCACTACCCATTGACCAACCTGAACATCATCGGAATTTCCAATGGAAGCGACCATCAGATCTGAAGCTTCAATTTTTATAACTGCAACATCGGTATTAGGATCGACGCCAATAAGTTTTGCATTAAATTCTCTTTTATCCGTAAGTTTAACTTTTATTCCGTTATCAGTAGCATTCTTAATAACATGGTTATTGGTCATTATATATCCGTCATTACTAATTATAATTCCTGATCCGCTGCCACGGGATGGACTATTGTCAGGCATTTTGAAATCAGGACCAAAATCAAACGGCATTTGAAATCCGGGAATTTGTTCATCACCCTGAGAACTGTTAGTCGTAACTTCTATATATGCAACTGCGGGAGTAACAGATTTTGCTATTTCTACAAAAGCTTCATTCAGGTTTTTAATTTCCTGACTTACATTGGGAATAGCGGGAGTAGTTTTGTATTCTATCTGAGAGCTTGCAATTATTTGTTTAACATTGCCGAAATTTGCTATTAATAATCCGCCGAAAGATAAGGCAATTACCAGAAGCAAACCTGCAAAAATTATTGATTTTTTAGACATTTTAATCTCCTTTTTTAAATAACTAATTTTTAAAAAAAATTTTTTTAAATAATGTAAATTAGTTTAAATTCCATTTTTTAATTCTCTGAAAACCTTATCGGATTTGAAAAATACAGGTGTTGCATTATTATTCACAATAAATCTGCTGAATCTGTCAGAAATATATTCCAAATCAAAATTATTTCTTGCTAATTTCAAACTTTCATTTGAAAAATCCTGACCTGTTATTTTCGACAGAAATTCAATTTCTTCATTGCTAAGGTTAAATTCAGTTAAGTTTTTTAAAGTTTCAATTTTACCATTCTCGATATCAAATTCAGGAAATAATCCTGCTAATTTTAAAAAATTAATTTGAAAATTCAATAATAATATTTCACTATCACTTTCAGTCAGATCCAGATTTGATAAAAAATTTAGAACAATTTCATAAAGCTTAGGATTCGGATCCAAATCAGGCAATGATTTATTAAGAATTTCAATTATTTTGTATGCTGCACGAAGTCTGCTGAATTCTTTAACTATATTTCCAAAAGTTCTCACAAATTCAGCTTTATAAATATTTTGCAAATCCCTGTTTTTTCTGTAATACAATATCACAGTAAGATAATTTAATGTTTCAAACTTTCCCGATAATCCGGATTTATAATTTCTTGCGCTTTTTAAAATTACCTTTATCTTACCGAGTTCTTTCGAGAACAAGGATACAATTTTACTTGAATCACCGTACTTAATTGACTTTAAAACCAGAGCGTCTGTTTTGATAATAGACAAGATGATTACGTTAATCGTTAAAAAGGTGTTTCATTTTAAATTATAAACTTTCTTCCTTAAAATAGGTCAGTTTCTTAAATTCAGAAAATCTTTTCATAATTTGTTCATTCGAAAGATATCTGATTCCGTCAAGTGAAAACTTCTCAACTGCTAAAGATGCCATAGTACTTCCGTAAATAACAGCAAGTTTTAAATTGTCCGTACTTAAATCTTTTGTTTTTGAAATCCAGCCCATTAAACCTCCGGCAAATGTATCGCCTGCACCGGTTGGATCAAAAACTTCTTCAAGAGGATATGCAGGAGCGGAAAAAATTGAATCATTTGTAAAAAGCAGCGCTCCGTGTTCACCTTTTTTTATTATAAGAATCTGTGGACCCATATTCATAATTTTCCTGGCAGCAATTACCAGATTAAATTCTTTTGTAAGCTCTCTGGCTTCACTGTCGTTTATTACAAGCAGATTTACATGTTTAAGTATTTCAAGCAAATCATTATAAGCTCCTTCGATCCAGAAATTCATAGTATCACACATTACAAGTTTCGGTTTTTTTATCTGTGAAATAACTTTTTTCTGAAGAGCCGGGTGGAGATTTCCCAGACAAATATATTCGCTGTCACGAAATTTTTCAGAAATTACCGGATCAAATTTCTCAAATACATTCAGTTCAGTTACAAGTGACTCCCTAGTGTTAAGATCAAAGTCATATTTTCCGTGCCAGTGAAATGTCTTTTGAGTTTCGGAGATTTCAAGACCGGATATATCAATATTTTTTGATTTGAGAAATTCTACTTCTTCTTTTGGGAAATCATAACCTACAATTCCTACAAGTCTGACAGGACTTGTAAAATAACTTGCTGAAGTAGATATAAAAGTAGCAGAACCTCCAAGTGTCCTCTCAGCTCTTCCAAACGGTGTTTCAATTGTATCCAATGCAAGTGATCCAATTACAAGTAAACTCATTTATTAATTTAAAATTATTTGAAAAATCAAATTAATTATAATGTATTCCTTATTCAAGAATATAATATTGCATTAGATTTAATTTTTATGAGGAACAATAATTTTTATTCTGCAAACTCAAAATATATTAGTTTGAAATTAATGATATAATAATATATTTTAATCGTAAGTAACATTAAACAAAACACTAAATATAAAATGGATAATAAAAATAATAAGGATATCAAAAATCAACCTCAGCAGATCAATATTGAATTAGGAGAAAAAGAAGCGGAAGGTATTTATTCCAATCTTGCTATTATATCACATTCTCCTGCTGAATTCATAATTGATTTCACAAGAATTTTTCCCGGAGTCCCGAAAGCAAAAGTTCATTCGAGAATTATTATGACTCCGCAGCATACTAAATTATTTTATAATGCTCTTAAGGAAAATATGAAAAGATATGAAAATGATTTTGGTGAGATTATTGCACATCAGGATACAAATAATCAGGGTTTGGGTTTTCAACTGCCTGTACCGCCTAAAGATGAAAAGATCAATTAAAATTTTATTTCAGATAATTCATTTTTATTAAATTTATAATTGCCAGTATAAAGAAAAGTATGTTTGCAAGCCAGGCTGTTAACACAGGATTTATGTCTCCGCTGTATCCGAATGTCTGCGAAACTTTCAGAAAGCCGAGGTAAATAAATGTTATTAAAATACTTACTCCAAACTGAACTGCAGTACCGCTTTTTCGCTTGTTTGTACTGATCGAAATCCCGAATAAAATTACTATTATATTTGAAAAGGGGAATGAGATTTTAGAATAATAATCTACTTTTTCCCTGTTTACAATCTGTCCTCCTGATTCAAGAGTTTTAATGTGTTCTCTTAGATCCTCAAGAAGCAATTCATCAGCTTTTAACTGACTCTTTATAAGACTGGAAGGGGAGAAGTTAATGTTTCCGATTTCAGGAATTTCATTTGAAAGTGCAGTATCAATAGATTTTAAAATTTCAGTATTCGCAGTATCAAATTTTCTTTCCAAAACGTCTATAAGTTTCCATTCATTTTTTATTGAATCCCATTTCATTATTTTTATGTCGTATCTTGATAATACCTGTGATTGTTCTGTTTTATCAAATATATGTACCATTACATTATAAGCCGACTTTTCATTTTCGTTGTAGTTACCGATTGCAAAAATTTTATTTTCGCTGTCCTGAAAATTTAGATTGGAGATAACACCTGGTATTAAATTTTTACCCAGATAAGTTCTTTCAATTTTTAATTTTTCTGAATTAAATTTTGGTACCAGCCAGCCGTTAAAATATAAGGAGAAAAGCGTAATAAGAAATCCGAATATAATAAGAGGTAATGAAAATCTATAGATGCTGATACCGGCAGAGTTTACGGCGGTCATTTCAGAATAATTGTTAAATCTGCTGAATGTAAACAAAGTAGCAAGAAGCATGCTGACAGGTGTAATAAGCTTTAATATTTCCGGTATAAAGTATATATAATACTGTAAAATAACTGTGTTACTTACATTCTTATCTATAAATTTATCAACATTTTCAAAGAGGTCTACCAGTATAAAAATTAAAATAAAACATATCAGACCAAAAAATAAATTTCTGATAAAATGTTTTAGTATATAAAAATCAAGTATTTTCAATTTATGAATTATAGTTTTTCAGCAAAAGAAATGTTTTTGATATGTAAACTTGCATCATATATCGCATTAGATGATTTAAAAAGTACCGGGAAAATATTCCGAAAAGCAAAAAAGTTAAGTGTCAATCCCGATAAAACATACGAAGCTATTTTGCAGTCTCATCTTTTCTGCGGATTTCCGGCTGCTATCGAGGCTTTGAAAATATTCTCTAATCATTTCCCTGAATTTATTCCTAAAATTCAAAAAAATGACATTGATTTATTTAATGCCCGGGGTAATCACAACTGTAAATTAATTTATAAAAATAACTTTAAAAAGTTATTATCTAATATGTCTAAGCTCAGCCCGGATTTAAAAAACTGGATGATCAGTGACGGATACGGTAAAGTGATGGGAAGAAAAGGCCTTAATTTATTAGAGCGTGAATTTATAAATATATCTGTTCTTTGCACAAGGTATTATGAAAATCAATTACATTCTCATTTAAGAGGTTGTCTGAATCTCGGATGTGATCCGGTAATGGTAAGAATGATTTTGGAAGAATTAACTGAAACAGCGGGTAAGTATAATATTAAAAAAGCTATAAAGTTGTTTGATTCGATTGTTAAAAAGTAGTTAACAATGGAAAGAAATGTTATATAATATATATTATGTAAAGTTATTGATATATTAATAAGTTATTGACAATACATCACTTTTAAATCGTCTCCCCTTCCGTAAAAGATACTTCCAAGCAATCAGATTTTTTAGAAAATGAATTAAAGTATGTTTTTTTTATAGATTATATTAATTAATTTGCAAACTATGATTGAAATAAATTATTACTTATTAGTCAGCGCTGTGTTATTCAGCATTGGCGTTATTGGAGTTTTAGTCAGAAGAAACGCTATCATAATATTCATGTGCATTGAGTTAATGTTAAATTCAATTAACCTGACACTTGTAGCCTTTTCTTCATTTTTAGGAAATATTAACGGACAAATATTTGTGTTTATTGTAATGACCGTAGCCGCAGCCGAAGCTGCTATCGGACTTGCAATAATAATATCTATGTTTCGCAATAAAGAATCTCTGAATATTGATGAGATTAATATCCTTAAATGGTAAACACTTTAAATCAAATCCGTTTAAATGACTGATTTATTCTACCTCGTTACTATCCTGCCGTTAGCAGGTTTTCTTATTAATGGTTTGTTCGGAAGCAAAATTAAGAATGAAAAATTAATAGGCACTATTTCTACATTTGCTGTCTTTATACCTTTTGTAATAGCCGCAATACAATTTTCTGAGCTTTTAAATTTAGCGCCGGAATCCAGAAGTATTCTGATTACTTATTATGAATGGATTGCTGCCGGCAGCTTTAAAGTAAATGTCTCTTATCTCATAGATCCCCTTTCCATAATCATGGTGCTTGTTGTAACCGGAATAGGTACTCTTATACATATTTATTCAATTGGTTATATGCATGGCGATAGGGCTTTTGCAAAATTTTTCGCATATCTGAATCTCTTCATTTTTGCAATGTTGAATCTTGTACTCGCTGATAATCTTTTGTTAATATTTTTTGGCTGGGAAGGCGTTGGTTTGTGTTCTTATTTTCTGATTGGTTTCTGGTATGAGCAAAAATTTACTGGTGATGCAGCGAAGAAAGCATTTATTGTTAACAGGATAGGAGATTTTGGGTTTATGATCGCAATGTTTTTTATTTTCACAAACTTCAATACTCTCGAAATATCTAAATTTATAGATGGTCTTGCCGGGTATCAAATCGGAGATACTTTACTTCTTACGATCGCGCTGCTTCTGTTACTCGGAGCTGCGGGTAAGTCTGCGCAGATTCCATTATACGTATGGCTTCCGGATGCAATGGCAGGTCCTACTCCTGTTTCCGCACTTATTCACGCCGCTACGATGGTTACAGCGGGAGTATATCTACTTGCAAGGACTTCACTTTTATATGCAATGTCTCCGCTGGCATCTCAGATAGTTTTTGCAGTCGGTCTTCTGACTGCTTTATTTGCTTCGACAATTGCTTTACGACAATATGATATAAAGAAAGTTCTTGCATATTCGACGGTATCTCAACTTGGATTTATGTTTATTGCGATAGGAATCGGAGCTTACTGGATTGCTATTTTTCATCTTATTACTCACGCATTTTTCAAAGGTCTGTTGTTTTTAGGCAGCGGATCTGTAATTCACGGAATGCATCATGAACAGGATATAAGACAAATGGGAGGTCTTAAATCCAAAATGAAAATTACTTACTATACTTTTTTAATAGGATCTCTCGCAATAGCCGGTATTCCTCCCCTTTCGGGTTTCTTCAGTAAAGACCTGATTGTATTTGATACATATATTGCTTTCGGAATTCCGTTTGTTGTTTTAGCTCTTACAGGAGCTGCGATGACTTCATATTATATGTTCAGAATGGTTTCACTTACTTTTTACGGCAAACCACGATATAATGAAAATAATCTTCATCCTCATGAGTCTCCTTCTTCAATGACAGTTCCGCTGATTATTCTTGCTGTATTATCAGTTATAGGCGGTTTTATAGGTCTTCCGGGATTATATGGTTTTCCGAATTTGCTTAAAGACTGGCTTGCTCCGGTTTTTGCTAAATCAATTGTTATTCTTGAAACACTACATCCTCATACTGAACATTCGTTAACAGCTGAACTAGTCATTATTGCTGTTTCAGTTCTTATATCTGTAATTGCAATTACTATTGCCGTAAAACGATATTCCAATAAAGAAAAGTTTGAAGAGTTTACCGGATTTAATAAAGTTCTTGAAAATAAATACTATGTGGATGAAGCTTATGATAAAGTTATTGTAAATCCTATCGAAAAGACTTCCGAGAAATTTCTTTGGAATATCTTTGATATAAAAATTATAGACGGTGCAGTAAACGGAATAGCGAGGTATGTTTCCAATATCAGTTTTGACTGGAGAAGAATTCAGACAGGCGTGATTCAGGATTATGCAGGAATCTCTGTTGCAGGGATCATAATAATTCTACTTTACCTTCTGATTATGTGACAGGTTTTTTTGAAACAAAAAAAAGGGATTATAATAATTTATAATCCCTTTTCAGTTTCAGAAATTTTTACTTTCCGTTGATCTTTAGAATATGAGCAGAAATATCTGCAATGTCCTGATTTGAAAGTAAATTTAATTTATAAAATGGCATAGCGCCGTCTCCGAATCTTACATTATATGTAATTGATTTTACATTTCCGTCAAAGTCTTCAATTATAGAAGGGACTTTTTTAACTGACGCATTTTCTCCGTGACATAATCCGCACGCATTGTTAAATAAATTTTCACCATTAACCGGGTCACCTGTAAGTTTAAGTATCTCAGCCTGTTCGGTCTTTAATTTTGCTCTATCCTCTTGCGGTAAAGCTATAGTTTCATATGTAACTTCTGATTGTGTATCATTTGTATCTAATGATGCATAATATCCGTTAAGGAGTTCGATCTGCTCAGGAGTCATAGGAGTTTTCATTTTCATATAAGCTTCCCAGCAAAGTGTTGCTCCTCCTGCAGTTTTCTTAACATCGTCACCTGTAAATTTTCCGAGATATGTAGATTTTCTTTTATCAGCGCCTTTTATATCTGAAAAATATTTTGTCAGCGGTCTGTCGGAATTAGTACCGTCGCCATGACAATCAGCGCAGGCAATATTATTTGAACTTGATTTCATATAAAAGAAATCTTTTCCGGGAGAACTTTTAGTATCTGCTGTCCCGGAAACTGTATCCTTTTTTGAAGTATCAGTTTTTGTCTCAGGCACTTTTTCATCAGATCCGCATCCTGAAATTAAAATTAATGCTGCTGCTGCAATTGTGTAAAAAATCCGGATAGTTTTGAGATTCAATAAATGCATAAATATTTTTTATTTTTAGTTTAACAAAGATACTAAATATTATTTGGATTTTCCCAATAAAATACTTATTCCGATATTTATATTCCAGAAGTCAATATTTTTTTTCCTGCCTTCCACTTCCTGAAAACCTTTAGAAGGATCCGAAAGATTAGTATAAAAACTTCCTTCATCATCATTTATAGAAAGATTGTCAACGTCACTTTCAAGCCTGTCGCTGTATCCGCTGTTTACATTCTTAAACAAAAGATTACTGAGGTGATAACTTCCTCCTAATATCAGTGAATATTCTTCATTCAGTTTATAAGTCATTCCTGCTCCCGCCTTAACTCCCATTCTGAATGAATCAGAAAAGTATGTTCTGAAAATATCATTCTTCGTATATGACATACTTAAAAAATTTAATGTCATTTGAGAATTTGCATAAACAGATAAAGCTTTTCCCAGCGAAGGGTTTGTACCGATTCCAAGTCCAAGTGTAGTTCCGGAAAAAGAATTGTCATATGTTACGGGTACTACCACATTGTTTTGTCTTGTAATACCTAATATGCTTTGCTTGAATGCATTCATGAAAGTATATTCACCGGAAAAAATTAAATTCAGGAGCCGCTTTTGATCAAACGGAAACACGATATTTCCTGTAATGCTGATGCCGGTAGAATTTCCGTAATTATTTTTTACAAAATCCTCACTTATGTTATAGTATCCTGAATCCGAAACTGTAATAAAATCCCCTTTCATATCCGAGCCAGGCATACTTACTCCGAAATTTATTTCAAGATAAGGTATTTTTTGTGAGAAAATTCCTTCAGGATTAACAAATAAAACTGTGAATAAAAAAAATATAATAAGTTTCAAATCAGAAAAAATAATTGAATTGTTTATACCCTGATGTTTTAGGAGAAGTTTTCTTTTTAGGTTTGTCAGAAAACAAATTTATGTTCACTCCGATATACGCAGTACCCCAGTTTATTTTTTTCTCTTTAGAAGGAAAATAATTATACGCCTCCCCTATCGGATAATATATATTTGAAATGTATCTGCCTTCATCGTCATTAAGGTTAGCGCTTTTGGAACCCCATTCAATAAACCCGTCTCGTTCGGTTTCTTTATAAATTAAATTCGCCATATCATACTTTAATCCCGCCACTATACCGAAATTACTGTTTACTTTCACTTCAATGCCTGCATTGAAATTAACTCCCATTCTGAAACTGCTGAGCTCTACGTTATTCGAATCATTAATGCCGGTTACTCTTGTCAGCTGAGCTGAGAGAAAATTAAAATTAAAATTGGCATTAAAAAAAGGAGAGACGATATTGGTAAAAGATGTCGGAGCAACTTCCAGACCTAATCCGATTGCAAAGTTATTAAAGTCATAGTTATATTCCACAGGTCTTTGCTGATAGGTGTTGTTAATAAATTTTACCAGCGTGGTTCCAGACTTACGTGACTGAAAAGTATTGAAATTATTATAAGACATAGACAATACTCCTCTGGTAATAGAATATTTATCAAAATTAATTTTTATAGCGCCCGCCATTTGAAACCCAATCTGACCTCCGAGATGTGATGAAAATAAGCTGGAATCAATAAAAATATTTCCAAGAGTATCATAACTGACATAATCATCCCCGCGCAGTTCATCATTTGGATTGGAAAGTCCTAATGATACAGTTAGTACAGGTTTGTCAAACTGGGAGTATGCGTTGTTCAAATTCAGAAACACTAAAATAAAAAAGATTAGAATAATTATTTTCATACTGTTTTTTCTATTTTATTAATATTTGACTGAGTGCCGCAATTGCTGCAGTTTCAGCTCTTAATTTTCTTTTGCCTAAAGACTTTATCTGCCAGTTGCTGTTTTTCAATATCTGTATTTCCTCTTTACTGAATCCGCCTTCCGGTCCGGTCAGCAATATTACTTTGTCAGATGATATGTCAAATTTATATTTATCCGTATCTTCTGAAAACTCATATAATACAATTTTGTTTTTCTCATCCCTGCAAAGTTCATTAAGCTCATTTAAAGATAATGTTTTTTTTAAAACAGGTTTAAAACATCTCTGCGACTGCCCCATTGCAGAGATTATAATTTTTTCAAATCGTTCCCTCTTATTTCCGCTGAACTCATTTTTAGATACAGTAAACTGCGTCATAACAGGTATAACTGAATTTACTCCAAGCTCAACGGCTTTTTCCAAAGCAAATTCAAACCGTGTCATATTTCTTAAAAGGGAAAGACAAAGTGTTAAATTAATTTCCGGTTCATTTAAATCCGTTTCCTTTTTCTCAATTGCGCATACAATTTCATTTCTCCCTATCTCAGTAATTATACATTGATAGATATTTTTTTTACCGTCAGTTATAAAAACGGTATCGCCGGTTTTTTTCCGCAGCACTTTAGCGAGATGCTTAAATTCGAAATCTCTTAAATAAAGTCTATTTTCAGATTCAAAAATATTTTCAGAAGGTGTATAATAAAATTCCATAAGTCAGAATGCAGCGTCAAGATCAAAAACAACAGACGGAAAAAGTTTATTGTCCTGCTGTCTCAGACTGAAATCCGTCCTCCCGATAAAACCAAACGGAAGAATAAAATTCAAACCTACTCCGTAACCGCTGTGAAATTGAGTTTTAAAAAAATTACTGTTCTTATTCCAGACTCCGCCGATATCATAAAATAAAGTAGCAAATAATCCGAATTTATAATTCAGATTTTTAAGAGCGGAAACTGATCTTACAATTGGAAGTTTTTTCCCGTGCAGATAAAATGGGTTTATAACAGGTATGCGAAACTCATTAAAGACGCCGAATTTGTTTTCACCTTCAAATACATTTCTTTTGTATCCACGGATCAGATCGTTGTATCCGAAAAATTCCCTCATATATGTAGGTACGTTTCCGCCGAATGTAATTGTAGAAAAAGTTCTGTTTGAAAATGTAATAAATCTGTCATTACTCATTTCGATCGGAATAAATTTTTTCATCTCCAGATATATTCTGTTAAAATCCATTGTCCTGCCGAATCCTATTTTTTCATATTCAAATGAATAATAAGAACCTGACAAAGTATATTCGTATGAATCTCTTGTATCATATTTTGAGAAAATGCCAAATGTAAAATAACTGTCTTTGCCGTCAGCTGAAACAGTTCTTCCCGGCTGATAAGGATCTGACTCAATCAGATTATATTTTAAAGTTGATGATACGGAAAAATTTCTGTCAAAATATTTTCCGAATTTATAAGATGCGCTGAAATTATAATTTACAAAATTACTGTCAGGATCAGGTATAGTGCTGGAACCTGTTTCATTAAGCGCCTGAAGACTTCTGTTATAATTTTTTGAATATCTTAAAGATACTGATGAAAAGTAACGGGCTTTTGCACCTATCCAAGGCACGGAATAACTCAGCCCTACAAATGGTTCATAACCTATACCGAAATTAAAATTCAGTGTTTCATTTCTGCCCCTGAAATTAAACCATCTCAGATTTAATCCTGCCCAGAATTTTGAAAACTGCCCGTCTCTAAAGCCACCCTGCGGAATCGGAAGGATATAAAACTTTTCCTCAAGCATAAACATTAAGTCAACTTTATTTGCTGAATCGGTCGGAATCGGAAGCACATCAACTTTATTAAACAGACCGAGCTTGTTTAAATTTATAATATCCTGCTCAAGCTGTTTCAGATCAAGTATTGTATTTTCACGAAGACTTATTTCCCTGGTAATAATATCATCCTGAGTTACTTCATTTCCGACAATTAAAATTTTACCGATCCTTATCTCCGGCAAAAGATATTCAACACCAGCGGCTGAATCTAAAACTGCGTTGGTGTTATTAACAGAATCGCTTCGGTTTGTATCTATTTTATCTTTATCGTAAAAGATCTTAACAGAGTCTTTAATTAAATTGACTGAATCAACGGATGCTGAAGAATCTGAAATATCTGAGACTGTAATAAAGGTATTTATATTTTCTGAAATGATAATATTAATTTCTTTCGAATGCCCGTCCGCCGTATATAAAAGCGACATACAAAAAAAAATATAATAGTATTTCATTTATTAATTATCAGGGTTTTGAAGTGATCTTAGCTGATCCAATTTAGCTTTAAGCTGCATAGCATCTTTCTGCTGAGGTCTTAGCTCAAGTGCTTTGTTAATCATCCTTTCCGCTTCATCAAACTTTGAATGGTTCATAAAATAATTAGCGTTGTTAAGATAAGATGAATAATAAGCATTCATTAAAAAAGCATAATGGTAATCAGTCCTTTCTGAAACTGTAAAGTTAATTTCGGGTTCCCTCAGCGGTACAAAATTTTTATCCTTGGTATATTTTATAAGAAGACCCTGCGGGATGCGGTTATAATCATTGCCGAACTTTTCAGGATTGGACTGCTCTATTTCAATTGTTGTATAAAAACTATGGTCATGTATATTCTTATCTACAAAACTATTCTGAAGGTTCATAAATGCAGTTTGTATTTTCTGAAGATCCTGTCTGTCTGTTTCATTCCTGGGCGAAGTATATCTGTCAGTATTCTTTTCAAATTTTAAAAGCTCTGTAAGATAAGCGTCGAATTCATTTCTGGATCTGCCGTAAAATTCCGGATAATGAACTTCAAGAAAATGCATATACCATGATTTTCTCAAAAGCTCTTTGTCTATCACTATTATGTCCGGTCTTACATTTTTTATGAACTGATAATAAAAAGATGATGACAGCCAGAAGTCCCACTGAGTTGAATATATAATTGATTTCTGATCTGCGGAATTAAAAATGTTAAACGTATAATCTTTTACAAAATAGTTTTTACTTTCGTCATTTATTTTGAAATTTAAACTCAGCGGTATCAGTGATATAAAGATCATGATGTAACTAAACTGTACTGCAGATTTACCCGCTTTCAATAAAATATATTTAAGGCCGAATCCAAACCAAACTGCTGTAATAATAAATGCAAGCAGAAAATATGAATCAATATCATAGATGTCATAATTCACAGCATATAAAATACAAAATGAAAAAAGAAGAAGAGTAAAATAGAAAAGTCTCTTGCTGCTTCTGAACAATTCAAACAGACCCGGTATGGCAATTATTACCGGAAAATAAAAAAACTCCTGAGGATAGTTCTTTGTAAAATATGTAAACTGTTTTCCGGCGTTCTCAAAAGAGGAGAACATCCAGATACTGAACTGCTTTCCGGTAAAATGCCGCCAGAAATTTTCAAAATTATGAGGATGTCCCCAGCTTATTACAGGATTGTCCGCTCTGACAAACAAGTAAAAATAAAATGAATAACCGATAAGAAAAGGAACGGCTAATATCAGAACTCTTCTGAAGCTTGTCTTATTAAACCCAAATACAGAGAAAAAAAGATATAAACATCCTACGGATAAAAATATCGTCGAAAGGTGATTTGTAAAACTCAGTCCGAGTACAAATGAAAATAAGAGCAGATACCTCTCCCCTTCCGGCCGGTCTCCTGATTTACCTGAAAAATAACTGCAGGCTTTGAGTAAAAGAAATAAATTTAATATCAGAAAAAAAGAATGCAGCGAATACACTTCAATTGCATTCGCCGTATCCCAGAATGTTCTTGAAAATGCAAGTACAAGCGCTGATGCAAGCGCAATGTTATATTTTAAAATATCCGGAAAATCCTTTGCGCTCTCTGTGATATCATCTTCATTTAATTTGAAAGAAGACAGTATAAGCGTCATTAAATTAAAGAAGATAAATAAGCCGGCTGAAGAAATTACAGCACTCATAAAATTCAGCATGTAAATTTCCGAGCCGAAAGGCAACAGCGTGAATAATTTACCGATAACTGTAAACAACGGATAGCCGGTTGGATGAGCGACACCTAGAGATGAAGCTGCCGCTGCAAGTTCTCCCGAATCAATAAACGTTACATCAGGTGCCAGCGTAATTAAATACACTGTAAAAGGTATAAAGAAAGACAGTAAACCGTAAATTGTTTTTTTACTCAGCATTTAAACTTAATCAGTTATTACCAAAAATTTTATTGTGCTCCACCATAATACATTTATTTTCAATGTATTGAATATTGTTTTTTACAGTAAGCTCTTTTGCCGCAGGATCTATCACTCCTAACTGAGTCCAGATGACTTTAGGAAGAGTTTTCATTTTCAGGATTTCAATTACATGATCATATATAAATTCCGACCGTCTGAAAATATTAATGATCTCTGTATTTTCCGGAAGTTCGGACAGACTTTTTATAATCGTTATGTCATCCGCCGAATTTGTATCAGGTACAGGATTAACTCCTGTTACATTAAAATTATTCTCTTTCAGATAACGTCCTATTCTGTTGCTCGCTCTGTCACGCCTGTCGGAAAATCCAAGCACGGCAATGTTTTTGTAACTATCGAAGATTTCTTTATAATTCAATTTCCTATATAAATAATTAAGGGAACGATCCCGCCGGAATCATTCCCTTAGAAAATATCAGCTTAAATTTTAATTCACGCAGTAATTGTTATAAACTCCGTCCAAAAAATTCCACATTAAAATTGCAGATTCGTCAACGGTATTGATGAGTCTTTTCTGATCTTCAAGACTTTTATTGCTGTTGTTCATAATTTCCATTTCATCTCTGGAATGATATACATCTGCTTCTTCGTGCACTTTAAAAAACTCAATAGCTTTTTCCGAATCGATATTATAGAATTTCTTTAAACCGTCAATTTTAGTTCTTGAAATTTCCGGTACCTGTGATTCGTATGCATAAAGTGCTGAAAGACCTAAAGTGAATTCAGGAGAACGTGTAAGTTCATACATTCCGTCAACAAGATCTTCCACTTCTCTTATAGGTTTCGCGTTTTTTACTTCCTCTTCAGAAAGACCCAGACTTTCGGCAAAATTCATCCAGAGTTTAGGATGATCTGCAATACCTGTTTTGTAACCTTCTTCATCAGCAAGATTTTCAAGAAGAATCTGTCTTGTTTTGACATCATCACAGTTTGAATGAACACAGCTTACAAACCTTGGAAAGTGCTTTACAAAATGATAATACTGTTTTGCATATTCCTGAAGTTCGTTTAAAGATAACTTTCCTTCATTCCATTTCTGATAAAAAGGATGATCGAGAAGACTTCTTTTTTTTATCGCGGAATCTACTTCCTCGATGAATTTTTCTTTAGATAACATATATGTTTTATTCGGATTTAATTTTAAAATAATTGTCACAAAATTAAGCAATATAATATCAATTTAAAATATACTACTAAGGTTTTTTTAAAATGATTTGAAAAATAAAATTGCACTTTATATTCATCTGCAAATTATTCAACTGCATTTGATTTGATTAAATGAAAAACCGCAAGTCAAGACTTGCGGTTTAGCGATACATTAAATAAAATTAATCATTTAACCCGCTACCTCATCAGCATAATCACTTATGGGATTACAGCTGCAGACAAGATTCCTGTCGCCGTAAGCGTTATCAATCCTTGCAACTGCGGGCCAGAATTTATTGCCGTTTGAAAACTTTATCGGGAATGCCGCTTTGCTCCTTGAATATTCATGATTCCAGTTATCATCAGCAATTCGTTCAGCAGTATGCGGTGAATTTTTGAGGACATTATCGGTGATATCCGCTTCACCTGATTCCACTTCCCTGATTTCCTCTCTGATCGAACTCATAGTTTCGCAGAATCTGTCAAGTTCTGTTTTATTTTCACTTTCAGTCGGCTCGACCATCATTGTACCGGGCACCGGAAATGATACTGTCGGCGCATGAAAGTTATAATCCATTAATCTTTTAGCAATATCCTCAACTTCGATCTTTGCAGTAGTTTTAAATTCCCTCATGTCAAAAATTAATTCATGAGCTACTCTGCCGTTGCTTCCTGTATAAAGAGTTTTGAATTTACCATCCAACTTAGCCTTGATATAATTAGCATTTAATATCGCAAGTTTTGTAGCGTCGGTAAGGCCTTTCGCTCCCATCATTTTTATGTAAGCATATGAAATGATAAGAATACTTGCGCTTCCCCAAGGTGCGGAAGAAACTGCAGATATAGAATTATCGCCTCCGGTTTTAATTACAGGATGCGAAGGAAGAAACGGGGTAAGATGCTCAGCCACTCCGATAGGACCCATTCCCGGACCGCCGCCGCCGTGCGGGATGCAGAAAGTTTTATGAAGATTCAAGTGACATACATCAGCTCCGATGATTGCAGGACTTGTAAGACCAACCTGAGCATTCATATTTGCGCCGTCCATATAAACCTGACCGCCGTTGTCGTGAATTATTTTACAAATGTCCTTTATAGACTCTTCAAAAATTCCGTGAGTGGACGGATACGTAACCATTAATGCAGCGAGATTATCCTTATGAAACTCAGCTTTATTTTTCATATCCTCAACATTGATATTACCGTTTTCATCACTGCTGACGACCACTACTTTCATTCCCGCCATTACAGCGCTTGCCGGATTTGTTCCGTGAGCTGAAGATGGAATAAGACAAATATTCCTGTGATTGTCGCCGTTACTTAAATGATACTGTCTGATAACCATTAGTCCAGCATATTCTCCCTGCGCACCTGAATTTGGCTGCATTGAGATCGAGTGAAATCCGGTTATCTCGCTGAGATCTTTTGAAAGCTCATCAATAATAATTTTATAACCTTCAGTCTGATCCTGCGGAGCGAAAGGATGCAGATCACTGAATTCAGGATAAGATATTCCTGCCATTTCAGCGGTTGCATTTAATTTCATCGTACAGGAACCGAGCGGGATCATTGAAGTGGTAAGAGACAGATCTTTATTCTCCAGACTTTTCATATATCTCAGCAGTTCAGTTTCAGTATGATGAGTATTGAAAACCGGGTGCGTCATAAATGAAGATGTCCTTTTTATATCAGCCGGAAAAGAATTTTCATTTTCAATGTTTAATTCCCGGGTATCAGGTAATTTTATGCCTTTGAATTCGGCAAACACCTGAGCAATTTCTTTAATGTCATTCAGATTGGTAATTTCGCTTATTGAAATCCCGGCAGCACTGTCAAAATATCTGAAATTTATTTTATGTGATTCGGAAATTTTCTTAAGCTCTTCAATCCTGCCTGCATATTCAGACAGATCAATTTTCAGAGTATCAAAGTAATATTTATTAAGCTGGACAAATCCCATTTCCTTTAAAATGTTATCAAGCAAAACTGCAAGGTTATGAATTTTTTCCGCAATCTTTTTAAGAAGCACCGGACCGTGATACACAGCGTACATTCCCGCTATGACAGCAAGAAGCACCTGAGCTGTGCAGATATTACTTGTAGCTTTTTCTCTTTTGATATGCTGCTCTCTGGTCTGAAGCGCCATTCTCAGAGCCTGATTACCGTCTGCATCAACTGATACGCCGATGATCCTCCCGGGAATGTTCCTTTTGAATTTATCCTTAGTCGCGAAATAAGCAGCGTGAGGACCGCCGTAACCCATCGGCACGCCTAATCTTTGAGTCGAACCGACTACAGCATCAGCGCCGATCTCTCCCGGAGGAGTAATAAGTGTTAAACTAAGTATATCTGCAGCAGCAATTATAAAAATATTCCTTTCAGCTGCATTTTTGAATAATTTTTTAAAATCTTTAATTTCACCGTTACCGTCAGGATACTGAACTACAATGGCAAAGACATCATCCGTCAGATCTTTTTCAGAAATATCCGTGACTTTCACATTTATTCCGACAGGAACAGCGCGTGTTTTAATAACATCAATGGTCTGCGGAAAACAATTTTCAGAGACAAGTAAAGTGTCGGCATTTTTTTTGTCCGGATGTTTATGATGACCGAACATTAGCATAGCTTCTGCTGCCGCAGTTCCTTCATCAAGAAGCGATGCGTTTGCTATTTCCATTCCGGTAAGATCCATTACCATAGTCTGAAAATTCAGCAGCGCTTCAAGCCGTCCCTGCGATATCTCCGCCTGATAAGGTGTATACTGAGTATACCAGCCCGGATTCTCCAGAATGTTTCTTTGAATTACCGGAGGAATGATGGAAGGATAATATCCCATTCCGATGTAAGATTTGTAAATTTTATTCTTTGAAGCAATTTCCTTGAGATTTTTTATGAAGTCATATTCGCTTAACGGCTCATCCAGATCCAATTCATTTTTACTTCTGATATGAGGAGGTACAGTCTGATCTATTAATTCATCAAGTGAAGATACGCCGATCACTTCCAGCATTTCACTGATCTCTTTATCATCAGGTCCGTTATGTCTGTTTACAAATTTATCAGGATTTTGATAGTTTATCATATTGATCAAATAAGATTTGAATTATAATTTTTAGTTGAGGAATACATCAATATAAAATTTATTTAGCGCAAACTAAATTCAAAATACCGGGCATTTTTGAAAAATGAAAAAATAAAACAAGAAAGTTAAATGACATTACATATTACTCCAAAAAGAGTACAGAAGGTAAATACCTGAGAGAGCGATTACAGAGTGTATAACTGCGATCCATAAAGGAAATCTCTTTCCGGTGAGTTTTGCAGCGAGCATTCCGCCGCCTATAAAAACAGCAATTATAAATAAAAGAATGCTAATATAAGGCGTATCCCCTTTTACAAATGAGATATAGAAGATCAGGAGTCCAACTCCGAGCAGTCCGAGAGAACCATGTATGATACCGATCAGATTATTGGTTTTACTCTTACTAAAAAGTCTTACAAAGAGATAAATTCCCATCAATCCGACTATTGTGTAAAGTATTACGGAAGCAGTCAGCATTTTTTGAATTTTAACAATTTAACTATTTTGAGTTGAAGTTTATAGAAAAATAGTATTTCCGGATTATTGAATTTAAAAAAAATCTTCTGCAGATTTTCATGATTTCATTACTTTAGATTCTTTTTATTTTCATTATATTCTTACCACCAAAAAAAAATTATTTAGTATTTATTGAAACGCATTTCAATTTCCGACGGTTAAACATTTAAAATTTTCTAAATACTTAGCCATTGTTTTTATACATTTTTTTAGCGGTTTTTTTCGGACTTCAGTTTTTGGTTTTCATAACCTTCAGACGGTTTGTTAAATCGAAATATCCTGACTCCGCATTTCTTAGAATAATTTCGAATTACTCTTTCATTGTATTAAATCTTCCGATGATCTACATTTTATTTAAGAGGAGACAAATGCATATGGTATCTGACTGGATCAATTCTTTAATATTCACTCCCTATTACATTTTCCTAGGCGCTATATTGTTTATCGGTTTGTATTTACTGATTGGCAAACTAATTAAACTTCCTTTTTCAATATCGGGATGGATATTGAATCAGTTTGAAAATACGAAAAAAATGTTAAATAATTTTTTCAGTAAACCGCCTGTCCGAAAAATTGACAATTCAAGAAGAGCTTTTTTAACTACTGCAACTGCTTTTGTATCGGGGTATGCATTCATCGGGTCCACTGTAGGAGTACTCGACAGCAATGATTATGAAATTGTTTATAAAGATATAAAGATAGAAGATCTTCCAGAGGAGATTAAAGGAACGACCGTTACATTGATCAGTGATACACATTCTGGACCGTATATGGATGAAGAAACTCTCAGGAAATATTCGAAAGCTGTTAATGATTTAAATTCCGATATAATAGTGATCCCGGGAGATTTGACAAATTCCAACAGGATTGAAGTTCATCCTTTTGTAAATGCATTTAAAAGTCTGAAAGCTCCTAAAGGAATTTATGCTTCTTTTGGAAATCATGATTATTTCTCAGATGCTGAGTATGTTGCTAAATTTGTTCAGAATGACAGTCCAATAAATCTGCTTAGAAATAATTCTGATATTATAAATATTAACGGAAAAAATTTATGTATTATGGGCGTTGAAGATACGCGGCAAAGCCGTTCAAATCAGGATACAGTGCTTATGAAACATCTTGATCTTACAATTGAAAGAACGAAAGCTAAAATGAAGGAGAAAAATCTGGATTATAATGAAATTCCAAAACTTACGTTGTTTCACAAACCATATTACTTTGAAGAAATGGCTGCAAGGAATCTGGATCTGATACTAAGCGGACATACGCACGGCGGGCAGGTTGTTTTGGCAAAATTAGGACCTGTAAATATTTCATTTGCCGGAGCTGTCAGTAAATATATCAGCGGCTATTATGAATCCGGAAAAACCAGGATGTATATTTCCAGAGGTTTAGGAAGCGTTGCATTGCCCATCAGATTTAACTGTCCCCCCGAGATCACAAAGATCACATTGATCTAATCATTGCTCATTAAATCATTAGTTTAAAACCATTTCCTGAAGCGTAAATCGGGCTTTTCTAATTTTAATAGTGTTTATTTAATGACATTAAAATTCTATTTTTGCAAATGCCGATTCAAAAACCGAAAGGAACTTACGATATACTTCCCGAAAAAGCATTTCAGAGAAATTTTCTGGAACAAAAAGTAAGAGAAATTTTTAATACATTTAATTATTCAGAAATTCGTACGCCTACTTTTGAGAAAACCGAACTTTTTAAAAGAGGAATCGGCGAAGAAACGGATATTGTCTCAAAGGAGATGTATACTTTCAAGAATGATGAATTCACTCTGAAACCTGAAATGACAGCTCCAGTCATCAGAGCATATATCGAATATAATCTCGGCAACGAATCCCCTCTTCAGAAGCTTTTTTATATCTGCAATATGTTCCGCAGGGAAAGACCGCAGGCAGGACGTTTCAGGGAGTTTTCACAGTTCGGCGCAGAATCTATCGGCAGCAGCGACCCTTATGCTGACGCGGAAATGATAATGCTTGCAGATACTATTATCAGAGGATTAGGCATTAAGGATTCTGTCATTAAAATTAATACAATCGGAAACGCGGAGGAAAGGGAAATATTTTTCAAAGAGTTTAAAAATTATCTTTCAAAATATCTTGATGAACTTTCCCCAGACAGCAAGCGAAGATTTGTAATTAATCCGCTGAGAATTCTTGATTCAAAAAATCCCCGTGACAGGGAAATTTTAAATGATGCTCCGGTGCTTTATCAGTTTTTAAAGGAATCAACAAAGAAAAATTTTGAGAAGATACTTCTTATTTTAAATGAGAACGGAATTATGTTTGAAACTGATTATATGCTTGTAAGAGGATTTGATTATTACACTTCGACTACGTTTGAATTCCTTTCCGACCGTCTCGGCGCTCAGAATGCTCTTCTCGGCGGAGGAAGATATGACCTGCTGATACAGCAGCTCGGAGGAAAACCGACTCCTGCTATCGGCTTTGCCGCGGGCATTGAAAGAATAATGATGATACTCGAAGCTGACAGTCTGCTTCCGGAAAAAAATGACTTTCCGAAAATTTTCATTGCCAGTATAGGTGAAGAAAGCAAAAAGTATTCTTTCAGACTGCTCGAGAATTTAAGAATGAAAGGCGTGAAGTGTGAAACTGATTTTCTCGGAAGAAGCCTGAAGTCACAGATGAAAGAAGCTAACAGATTAAATGCTGAATTTGTAATTGTTATCGGAGATGAAGAGATTGAAAGTAATTCCTTTATGCTCAAAAAAATGTCTGACGGATCAGAAGTAAAAGTTAATGATCCTGATAATTTAGAAAATTTTTTAAAATAAATGAGAACAAAACAAGTCAGACCTGACAAACTTGAATTTGAATACGAACTTTTTATCAGCCGCGAGCTGGATAAGACTATAGAAAAGGAATTCATACAGTTTGATTTCAGAACTAAAAAAGTATTTGAATATTTTCTGTATAAAATTAATGTAGAGACAGGCATAGATCCCGCAAAGAGCGAACTGAAGTTTAATATTGAAGGACTTTCCGCCCCGTCTCTCGATATCTCAAAATCCGGTACAGCAAGCTTTCAGTATAAGTTTTATGATTTTAAAAATGTTGAATATACTCTTTCGCTTTTAAAATACGGAAAAAATAAAGCGGTTTTTAAAATTAAAATATCACCTAAGTCAATAAAGATCACGCACGAACCAGCCAAAAAATTTCTGAAAGTATTTACTAAAAAATATAATGTATCCTAAATTATTTGAAATTGGTCCTGTTCCTATTTACAGTTACGGTCTTATGCTCGGACTTGCTTTCCTGGTAGGAAGCGCATTGTTTTCCAAAGAGCTAAAGAGAAACTCAATGGATGAAAACTACGGGGTTACTGTTACATTCCTTTGTTTATTAGGCGGAATTATCGGCTCGAAGTTTTTTTATATTCTTGAAGAATGGAATTTCGGTTCGGGTGAGCCGCTGATGTCATATTTTACAAGCGATGTTATTTTTTCAGCATCCGGGCTTACATTTTACGGAGGACTGATCTTCGCAATAATATTTGTAATGATATTCTGCAAAGTAAAAAAAATATCCGTCTTAAAATTATTTGATATGATGTCGCCCAGCGCGGCAATTGGTTACGGAATTGCGAGAATCGGATGCCATCTATCCGGGGACGGTGATTACGGAACGGTAGTAAACGGAACATTCTGGGAATTTCTGGGATACAGTTATTCAAAAGGAACTGTGCCGACGCCTGAAGGAGTGCTTGTGCATCCGGCGCCTGTATATGAGACTATAGTTTCTGTTTTTATATTTTTATTCTTATGGAGAAACAGAGCAAAATTCAAAACTCCGGGAATTATCTTTGCATACTTTCTAATTCTTTCAGGCATTGAAAGACTTCTGGTAGAGTTTATCAGACTGAACCCCGTCGTTGCATTCGGATTGAGTCAGGCGCAGATAATTTCAGTTGTAATGATATTAGGAGGAATATATTTACTTTTTGACAAACTTGCCGCAGAGAAAAAACTTATTACTTCAAGCTGAACAAAGATTTATTGGAAATAGAAATTTATACAAAGCGGAATTGTCATTTATGTGAAGTAATGATAAAAACCGTCAGAGAATGTTTGTACGAATTAAAGAATGAAACTGAACTGAAGGTAACAGACATTGAATCAGATAAAGATCTTTCAAAATATAAACTAAAAATCCCTGTCCTGATTATCGACAATAAAATGTATGCAAAGTATAGTGTTGATAAAGAAAAACTGATGAGGAAATTAAAAAATATATCTTAGATTGGAATTAATCTACATTAAGAAATTACTTAAACAAATTTTCTGCTTTTAAAGAATCACACATAAAAATTCTTAAACCCGCTTCTTCTGAAGTCTGATGTTTTTAAATAGTGCATTATGCCGACAGACTGATAAAACAGATTCACAATAATTGACATTACGGCAACCATCTGAGAGACAGCGTAAAATTCAAATTCATCTTCTGCATCCGGCTTTTCAAAATGATATATTACAAAAACATAATAAAGCATAATTAACAGATTTATAACGTTAAATAAAAATAACTTCCTGAGTTTTTCATTACTGAACTGAAGTATCAGAATAAAAATTATCCATAAAGTATAAGCAAGAAAAGCAATACTGAGATACAGCATATGCTGATCAAAGAAAGAACTTAACGGCGTGAATGCGATCCCGATAAAAGCAAGCCCGCTGATTATCATGCAGATTTTACTTGTATAACCTGCAAACTTTTTTTCAAGAACATCAGTACCCAATGCCCACCATATTCTGGAAAAATAAATCATCACGATACCTAATCCGCCGAAAGCGGTTATATACATAATTTTTGAAACAGTATTTGTTTTGCCGGAGATTGTGATTGAATTTCCGAGGTCACTGAGAGTATTCAAAAAGAAATTGTAGTGAATGGAACTGGTGTCTATAAGATTTCCGCCCGGAAATGCAAGCATTGCAATACCAATTAAGAGAAAAAAGAATACTGCAGCAATTATCATTATTTTACATCTTCTTAAAAGATTTTTATACATATAATCTGATATTAATATAAAAGATTGTGTAAAATAACAGAATGATAAATAAATTTACTGTTATAAAAATTATACAATAAAAATAAAATTTACATTTTTAAAATTGTGTACAGACATTCGAGACGGTATTATGTTCACGTTAATCATATTTTACATAAGATACTTTTTTTAACTTAAAAATTGTATTGTTTTATAACGGTATGAAAAAAATTTTTGAATACATTTTAATGACATATCCGGCGGAATACAGAATGGAAGTATTTAAAACGGAGTAATAGCTTACTCCGCTTTAAATACAAACCGGAAGGAATTTTGTAATGGAATTTAAGGGGTTACGGCTGATACAAAGTTTAAAGCGTTATTATCCGTTATTACATAATCAGCTATATCAACAAAAAAGTCTCCGTTGAGATCCGTCAGATATGAATAACCAGTTATAAAATTATATACATCATTATCCACTAACTGCAGATCATTAATATCAATAAATCCGTCCTGAGTTACATCTCCGCTGTATATGCACCATTTAGAACCTTTCATCATCATATTGTTGCCGTATGCTTTTGACTGAAGGTCTGTAAAATCATAAGATACCGGATTATTGCTTATGCTGACAGGTACAGAGCTCCATGTTTCGATAGTGTTATAATGTTTTAAGACAAGATAAAAATTTCCTGAAGGCGCATCGGGAAAAGTAAAGACATTGTTCAGACTCTGATAATCAAGATATGCAATACCTGTATCAATAATATTGTAAGGAGGAGTCTGATCTCTTAGCAAAGCATACATTGCCAGATACTGACTGTGTTCATCCGTACTTTCATTATAATATCCTTCCACTGCAGCTTTAATAAATACGTATGTCGCTTCGCATCCGTGTGTGGAATATGTTCTGTAAAAATCAGACCAGATGATCTGGCAACTGTCATTTTGAAAATATCTGAATGCGGGTTTGGGAGAGCAGTAAGAGTTTGCATAGTTTGTATTTACATTATAAATAAATTTTGACTGACTATTTGAAATTGAATAGTAACCGACATTTTCCATATTGTAGTAGAGATTTTTATATGCAATATTAAAACTTCCATTCACATTTCTTTTAGCAATTATATCGCTGTATCTTGATCTGATAATTGCAGAGTATTCAATTGTTAAAGCAAACCAGTTAACTGCGTCAAATGTTCTTATTCCCCACAGATCAAAGTCGCCTGAGTTCTGATAATCAATTGAAACGGACATCATAATTTGAGGCTGATTGGTGCCTCCGGATGATGCTATTCTGGCATATTCCATATTCTCACCATTTGAAGACATCATTCCGGAATAAACAGGATAAGATACTGTATTGCTTTCTGCTTTATACAGATATAAATACGGCTCGAAACCGGGATAATTGCTGAGTACAAAAAAAAGCGAATCGGCAGAATTGTGATAATTGGCAACATCAGTCATAACAGCATATCCGTTTGATCCGGGAACGGAATTATAAATACTTTTCGGCAGATATGTAACTCCGGGAGATAAAGAATATGGACTTAAAACTTTACACATTTTTGTAAGTATATTGCTTTGATTATTTGCAATGGAATCCTGTGATAATACAATTGTGATATACGGTACAGCTGCATATCTCGCATTATCTGAAGTAATGCGCGCCTGAAAATACTGACTCGTAAAATTGTATCCCGGAAATATCAGCGTTGATCCTGCATAACCAAGAGTCGGAGTTCTTATAATGGTATATCCTATCAGTCTCTGACCGTAACCTCCGTTTGTTATATATCCGAATACAACGTGTATATATTTTTCACCGGCAGTATTTTCTATAATTTCCATATCCATATCGTCAGATGTAAATTTGTTATTTCCGCTGAAAGCTATCATAGCGTAAAGATTGAAAGTTTCGCCGTGATTAGTGGAATTAAAAATAGCAAGAGTATCAGGTAATGCAAAAAATCCTGTGTCACCGTTTGCAAAACCGATCGCCAGCCATTGAGTACCGGCCGTAGCGCCTCTTTGCTCAATCTGAAATGCAGTTGCAATCGGAACATTATTAGGATTTAAAATCGAAGTGTTTACAAGATTATCTGTTTCACGTCCTATTAGGCGCGATGCGGGAACTAATGTACCGAATTGTTCCGGATTTTTATCTGTATAAGTGCTTCCGTTTATACTTTCCAGTTCTGTCTGAATTTTTAAAATACTTTCACCTCCGAAACTTATATTATCAGTTGCTTTGATCTTTTCTATTTCATTTAATAAAATTAGTTCTTTTTCCGAATAACTAATTTCAGGTGTCTTTGAAAAATTATCATTCACTTTTTTGATATTTATTTTCTTGTTACTGACAGGAATTTTACTGTTCGGGGAACGGCTCTGTCCATTTAAATAATCAGGCAGAATATTAATAAATATGATGCCAGAAATCAAAAAGATCTTAAAAATAGTTTTGTGTAACATTCTGTTAATTCTCCTTTTCTAAAATTTTTTAAAAGGAATAATAACCTGACATACCGGCATGTCTTTGAGAAAGAATACGTTCGGAATAAAATTTTTATCTGATCAAAATTCCCTGTATATCTTTCACCGGTTATTATTCGGTTAAAATAACTTTACAAAAATAGAATCCTGATAATAGGTTTACAAAGAAAAATATCCGGGGTTTTCACCTTCATCATTACTTATAATTTCATAGTAAACTTGAAATATAAGCTTATTACATTGAAATTTTGGATAATTACTAGGTAATTCACAGACGGATTTTCACATCAGAAGTGAATAATTTTTGATAAAATATTATTGATATTTAAATTTATAAAATTAAAGTGTGTATCAGAAAAGAAAGTAGGAATTGAGTTAAAAAAAGCCGGCATTAAACAAATAACGCCGGCTGAATAAATTGATATTATTAATCTTATTTTACAAGCACCATTTTTTTAGTTGAAACAAAATTGTTTGTAACTATTTTGTAGAAATAAACTCCGGATGATAGTCCTGAAGCGTCGAAATTAATTTCATACGTACCTGCATTTCTATAACCGTCAGCAAGATTTTCAACTTCCTTGCCTAACTTATCAAATATTTTTAAAGAAATATTCCCGTTTTCAGGCAATGAAAATTTAATGTTTGTAACCGGATTAAACGGATTAGGATAATTCTGAAACAGTTCAAACTTTTCAGGAATAAGAGTCGATGCAGTATTTTCACTGAAGTTCGTAATTACGCTGTATGTGATAACCATTTTAAAAAGACTTCCTGTCTGCATATTGAGCAGATAACTTCTGTCCGGAACAAGTATTCCGGCACCTGCGCCGGAAAGACCTGAGTTAACATTAAAGAAGTTTGTGCCGCCGTTTGTTGTAAGATATGACTGTGCGCCGTAATTTCCTGTCAATACAACAGTAGGATCTTCTCTACAGAGATCAGAACCCCACCCGCTGCCGGAATTATTTGAAGTGATATTCCAGGTTTCTCCTTTGTTAATGGTTTTGAATACCTGTGAACTGCTCCATGTTGTAGCGTAACAAATATTCTGATCGAATACTGAATTACACATTGAAGGAATTTCAGATGATGATCCGGGCTTAACCAAATACCAGTTTACTCCTCTGTTTGTAGTTTTATAAATATCTGCGCCGTCATCACCGATAAACAGCACATCAGAATTATCCCACATTACAATAATATCGCATGGAGAACCAATAGAAGTGTTATTATAAGGTGCGACGAGATTAAAGCTCGCACCGTTATCAGTTGATCTGTAAAGTCCTGAACCCTGAGTATTTGTAGGCACGAAATAGTAATTAGAAGGATCATTCTGATCCATTTCAAGCGGCTGACCGTAAGTAGTAAAATCCATAGATAAAATTGTACTCCATGAAAGACCGTAATCTGTTGATCTTACAACTTTATCAGGAGAGCTTTGCATTGCAGCCATCCAGATATTCGTATCAACAGGACTAACATAAAATGAATGTGCTCTGGAGCCGATGCCGATATTTGCTATCTGATTCCAGGTATCGCCTTTATCTCTGCTGACATAGACTTTAGTTCCATAAACAACAAATGTAGAATTTCTGTCTGTAGGATGCATGCAAAGAGTATTACCTATACCGGATCCGTTTGGTGATTTCTGCGCCCAGGTCTGAGTTACGGTAGTTCCTGCAGGAAGATCCCATGAAACGCCGCCATTGGTAGTTCTGATAATCGCCTTATTGAGACTACTCACTGCAAAACCTTTTAAATTGTCATAGTAAAAAATATCAGTCAGATTCGCCATCATCGGATTTATTTCAAAGTTGAAAAAGTTTGCGCTTCCGTTTTTATTGTTTCTGATAAAACCACCGCCTCCGCAGACTGCAGCATCATTAACACCAATGCCTGTTACTCCTCTGATATCGGAGTTTGTACGCGTTACTATATTATTCCAGACTCCTCCGTTTTGTTTAGAAATAATAACTCCGTATTCACCTGTTACAACTATACCGTCCGTGAAATATTTAGCTTTCAGTAAATTTCTTGTTGTTCCCATTTGTTCCGCAGTCCATGTAGTGCCTCCGTCAACGGTTGTATAAGTCTGTCCCTGATCTCCGACGACTATTCCTTTCATTGCGTCAATAAATGAAATTGAATTGAGTTTAATATTTGCAATTCCTGTATTTTTTACTGACCAGGTTACGCCTCCGTTTACTGATTTATATACAATACCGTTATCTCCGCAGAGATAACCTGTTTCTGTATCAATAAATACTATTGAATTAATATTTTCAGCTGAACCTGTATTATAAGTAGAAACAGCAGAATTGGTTTTTCCTGTTTTATGAACATTACCCGACTGACCGGCTATCCAGACGTCATTACCTGCAGAGGAAACGCTTCTGAGATCCTCTGAATTTATAACATAACTTGACCAAGAATTACCGGAATTTATAGATCTGAAAACCAGTCCGTCATTTCCCACAGCAATAACATGAATTCCGTCGGGCGAAACTATACTGTTAAAACCCTGAGAATAAACATTGTTGAATTGAACTGAGGAAATGAAAAGTACTGCAAAAAAACCTGTAATAAGTTTTTTCATTGGAATAATTTGTTTGTTTTAAAAAATGTTTCAGCAAAATTAATTTCAATAGTATTTAATAGCAAGTATATAATCTTTTTAAGTTTAGTATTCAAATCCAATTCCGTCTGAAAAATTTAGAGTTTAGATTAAAGTTTAGCTTACCTTAACTTACTTTTTTGAGGGATCAAAAAAAATATCACCGCTGCTGAAAAATCTCACATATAACTTTATTTTATATAATGTGTTGGACAGCAATATATCCAAAAATTTCTAAGGTGAATGCATTCAAAATTTCCATATTCAACAATATCAAAAAAGCAATAAAAACAGTATATTGAGAAACTAAAAAAGGAACAGGTCAGTTACTTAAACCATAACCGAAAAATTTTTTTATAAAATCAAATTAAATAAGGAGGCTATAATGAAAAAGTTAAATCTTATTTTAACTTTAGTTTTTGCTTTAATCTTTTCCGTAAAAAGTATTGCCGCTAATAATTCAGACGGATTTTCAGTTGGTGATAAAGTTTCAGATTTCACAATTGATAATTACGACGGTACATCATACACTCTAAGCAACTCAGGCGCAAATTATACAGTACTTATTTTTCTTTCTACCAAATGTCCTTTCGTTCAGCCGTATTCGGAAAGACTAAATAATCTGGTAAAGGAATTCAGCAGTAATGGAGTAACAATTTGGGGAATCAATTCAAACAATACTGAACCAGTTGACGAAATAAAAACACATTCAGCTGATCACGGCTATACATTCCCGGTTTTAAAAGACAACAATAATGTAGTAGCTGATATGTTAAAAGCTGAAAGAACACCGGAAGTTTTTGTAGTCAGAAACAGTGATATGACGCTTGTTTATCACGGCAGAATCGATGATGATAAAGAAGCTGAAAAAGTAACCGTTAACGATCTTCAAAACGCCTTGAACGATCTGAATTCGGGAAAAGAAGTGGCAGTTTCAAATACAAAAGCATTTGGCTGTACGATAAAAAGATAATTAAAAGGAAATCAAAATTAACTTAATTGTATTCATGAAATTAATTTTAACTTTATTTTTATTAGTAATGCCTGGCTTTCAGTCAACAGTGAATTCCCAGGAACTTTTACCTGCTGATAAAAATACTTTGGATAAACTAATTAGTGATAATAAGGATAAAGTATTGCTGTTTAATTACTGGGCTACCTGGTGTAAACCATGTGTGGAAGAATTTCCTGACCTGATGAAACTACATAAAAACTATAAGGATAAAGATTTCAAATTAATTTTTGTCTCTCTTGATTTCGGTGAGGATTTTAAAGATGAAATTACAGCATTCCTCAAAAAAAGCGGTGTTGATTTTGATACATATTATAATAATTTCAATAAAGATGAAGAACTTCTTAATTATGTTGATAAAAACTGGGAAGGCGGTATCCCAGGGACTTTTATTTATGATAAAACCGGAAAGCTGAGAAAGTCATTGATTGGTAAACATGATTATGATGATTTTAAAAAAGAGGTTGATGTCTATCTAAGGAAATAACTCAGTTTATAATATTCTTAATATTAACCCGGATTTTTTCCGGGTTTTTTATTTCTCATTAAAAATTTGAGTTAAAATTAAATGAACAATTATTGCAATTTAAAACATTAAATATGTAACCCTAACTGTTTTTAATAAAAGAACATATCTGAATCACTTAAAGTAATACATCTGTTTATAATTATAAAAGTTCACAAATTTCAGTCAGACTTTTTCTTAAGATATCCGGAACTTCAGTATTTTCAGCAGGATATCCGACCGGTATCAGTAAATACGGTTTTTCATTTGATGGCCGGTTAAGGATTTTCTGGAGAAAATTCATAGGCGAAGGCGTATGCGTTAAAGTAACAAGTCCCATATTCTGTAATGAAGCAAGCAGAATACCGGTTGCAATTCCGACAGATTCATTCACATAATAATGCTTTTTAATTTCATTATCTGATTTTAAAAAATCAATTTTGAATACAGCAATAAGGTATGGAGCAATTTCCAGAAATTCTTTATGCCAGTCTGTCCCGAGCGGAGCCAGGTCTTCAAGCCAGCTTTCAGGCATTCTTCTTTCATAGCTTTCCTTTTCTTCCTTTTCAGCCGAAATTCTAATTTGTTTTTTTATATCAGGTGATTCTATTATAATAAATTTCCAGGGTTGTTTGTTAGCGCCTGACGGTGCTGTTCCGGCGGTTTTAACCGCAATTTCAATCAAAGACCTGTCAAATGATTTTGGTGAAAAATGCCTTATACTCCTTCTTCTGTTCATCAATTCATAAAATTCATTACCTCTTTTCAGACTCTCGTCTTGAGACAATATTTTATGCTCAAACCTGTTAAATTTATATTTCATTTCTGTTTTACGTTAATTAGGGAATAACTTACAGTATCTGTAAATTTTCCTTTAAAGTAATAGCTGTCTTTAAAATATCCCTCTCGCACAAAATTAAGTTTTTCGAGAAGCTTTAAAGATCCGTAATTTTCAGGATCCAGATTTGCTTCAATTGAGTGCAGATTCATTTTTTCAAATCCGAAATTTATCATTGCACTTAGAGCTTCTTTCATAATCCCCTGCCCCCAGTAAGATTTGGACAATTCATATCCGATTTCAGCGCGGAGATGTTCCTTTAATATCCTCCAGAAACCGCCGCTTCCAATCATTATATTATCCTCTTTTAAGCAAACCGCCCATCGGATTCCTTTACGGTTTATAAAATCTTCCTTTATTCCTATAATTTTTTCTTCCGCCTGAGATATTTTAGTTAACAGTTCTCTGCCGAAATATTTCATTACTTCATTATCGGAATAATTTCTGAATATGACTTCAGCGTCATCAGGTATTATCTCCCGCAGAATCAGATTCTTTGTTTCAAGTACGGGAAACTTTTCAAACATTCTGTCATTAAAAAGTAGCAATATGTTTCAGTCAAGATTTAATTTACCGACCATCTTCGAAGCGTCAACTTTTTTAGTAAATTCCTCATCAGTCAGAAGCGAGAGTTCAATCGCAGCTTCACGCAGCGTCTTATTTTCTTTATGAGCTTTTTTAGCAATCTTAGCTGCATTTTCATATCCGATGTGAGGATTTAAAGCTGTTACAAGCATTAAGGATCTTTCCAGATTTTCATTTATAGCTTTCAGATTCGGCTCAATTCCGGCGACGCAGTTATTATTGAATGAAACGCAGGCATCGCCTATAAGTCTTGCAGAGATCAGAAAATTATATATCATCATTGGTTTGAATACATTCAGTTCAAAATGTCCGCTCATTCCTCCTACTGAAATAGCGGTATCATTCCCGATCACCTGAGCGCAGACCATTGTCATTGCTTCGACCTGAGTCGGATTCACTTTACCCGGCATTATGGATGAACCCGGTTCATTTTCAGGGATGAAAATCTCACCAATTCCGCTTCTTGGTCCTGATGAAAGCATTCTGATATCGTTTGCGATCTTCATAAGACTTACTGCCGCAGTTTTCAATGCTCCTGAAGCTTCTACTATAGCGTCATTTGATGCGAGAGCTTCAAATTTATTCGGAGCGGTTTTAAAAGGAAGTCCTGTAATTTCAGAAATTTTTTCAGCTACAAGTTTATCATAATTTTCCGGTACATTAATACCTGTCCCTACTGCCGATCCGCCGAGTGCAAGCTCTGATAAGTGAACGAGTGAATTGTTTATAGTCCTGACTGCATGATCGATCTGAGAGACATATCCTGAAAATTCCTGTCCGAGTGTAAGCGGCGTTGCATCCATAAAGTGAGTCCTACCGATCTTTATCACTTTCATAAACTCTTTTGATTTTTTATGCAGAGTATCTCTTAAAAGCAGCAGACCCGGAATAGTAATCTCTGTCAGCGCTTTATATGCTGCGATATTCATAGCAGTAGGAAATGTATCATTGGATGACTGCGATTTGTTTACATCATCATTAGCATGAAGAGATTTTAAAGCGTCACTTAACTTGCCTCCGCTCAATACATGAGCCCTGTTTGCAATGACTTCATTTAGATTCATATTGGACTGAGTACCCGAGCCGGTCTGCCATACGACAAGCGGAAACTGGTCATCAAGTTTCCCTTCAAGGATTTCATCGCATACTTTGATAATTACATTCATTTTTTCTTCACTGAGCACTCCGCATTTGTGATTAGTAACAGCTGCGGCTTTTTTAAGAACAGCAAAAGCTTTTATCACTTCATCAGGCATACGCTGACCTCCGATCCTGAAATTATCAATAGAGCGCTGCGTCTGAGCGCCCCAGTATTTATCAGCAGGCACTTTTACATCTCCCATTGTATCACGTTCTGTTCTGTAGTCCATAATATAAATTTTATTGAATTATTTTTTTAATTAAATATAAAATCCGCAAAGACTTTAAAATTCTTTGCGGACTTTGGAATATCGGGTAAATTGAATATTTAAAAATTATTTTATCAGGATCATCTTTTTAGTATCGGTATTACTTCCGCTGATTAATGAATAGAAGTAAGTTCCGGTTGCAAGATTGCTTCCGTTAAAATCTACAGAATAATAATTTGCGGATTTGAATTCATTATTAATGAGAGAAGCTACCAGTTTTCCGCTCATATCATAAATATTAAGCGACACTTTTGAATCAGCAGGAATCGAAAAGTTAATTTTTGTATTCGGATTAAAAGGATTCGGATAATTCTGACTTAATTCAAACTTCTGCGGAACGCCGATAATAACTTCGTTCTGAAGTTCAAAATATTCATAGTTTCCGTTGAAGTCAATCTGTTTTAACCTGTAAGAATAATTACCGGCAGAAAGATTCTGATCTTTGAATGAATAGTTTTTAATTTCATTGACTGTTCCGTTACCTTCAGTAAAACCGATCTTACTCCATACCGCATTTTCAGATCCGGTTTTTCTTTCTATATCAAATCCTCTGTTATTAAACTCAGACGAAGTTGACCATTTTAAAGTAACGTTATTGTTTGAGATGCTTGATACAAAGCTTGAAAGCTCGACAGGAAGAGTTCCGTTATAATTTCCGTTATAAGTGCTTGCAACCTGACCGAATGTAGGAGTTACAATATCAGATGAAGCTGGATCCCAAACCATGTTTGCCTGAACATTTAAAAGAATATCCATTGTAATGGTTGCAATTCTTTCCCCGAATCCAGTGGGACCCGGCACGTTAGACAATTCCTCACCGGCGCCGCCTGTATAATTTATCTGCAGAGCAACCTGCTGTCCGAAAAAAACAACTGAAGTCATCGGACTGTAACTGCCGCCGCCGTTGAATCTTGGATTTTGGTTTGACAATACAGGATTATTTAACGCTCCAGGAGCATATTCCATAACAAAGGTTGCAAAGCCAACTTCAAAAGGAGCAACACTGGTTCTTAAAGCATGAACATCAAAACGGAAATTTGCTCCGTTATTTAATATCTCAAAATTTGTTGCTGTAACAGTTGCAGAATTCTGAGCATAAAGATTGATTGCTGAGAATGTCAGCAGAAATAAAACACATAGTTTGTAAATTTTATTCATTTTACCCCCGAAATAAATTTATTTATTAAAACTCATTATTAAAATAAAAACACACTATTTAATTAGTGTCATTTTTTTAGTTTCTATAAAATTAGAACCCTTTAAAGTATAAAAATAAACTCCACTTGAAAGACCCGCGAGATTTACATTTAAGGAATAGTAATCAGCGTTACGAAATTCATTGTTAATAAGCGTCTTTACTTCTCTTCCGTTCATGTCGAAAATTTTAAGATCAATCTTTGAATTTTCAGGAATTGAGAAATTAATTGTAGTCGAAGGATTGAACGGATTAGGAAAATTCTGAGACAATGAGTAAGTAACCGGAATACCTATACTAACTTCGGTATTCAAATCAAAGTATTCATAATTTCCGTTGAAGTCTATTTGCTTCAGTCTGTAATTATAATTTCCTTTGGAAAGAAATTTATCCTTATAATTATAATTAACGGATACATTTGAATTATTACTTCCATCTACAAAACCAATTTTTGTCCAGTCAGACAAAGAAGATTTTCTTTCAATTTCAAATCCTCTGCTGTTAAGTTCCATCGATGTAGTCCAGAGAAGATTAACATTATTCCCTTCGACAACGGATGTGAATGAACTAAGCTCAACAGGAAGCGGACTATTGTAAAAACCATTATTGGTAATGATTGCGCTTTGGAAGAAAGGATTGACAACTGCAGTATTAATGTTATCCCACTGAAGATTAGGAAGTATTGACTGATCTAAAATATCAAGATTAATAGTAGCAATTCTTTCCCCGAAAGTAGTAACTCCCGGATCATTTGATATAACTTCTCCGGGACCACCGTTATTATAATATATCTGAATGGCGACTTTACCGCTTGAATAAACAAACGATGCCATTTCATTATAGGAATTTGATATACTGAATATAGTATATTTTGGATTTACATTAGTGATAACAGCATTTCCGAAAGCTCCTAAAGTATATTTAAAGAAATAGGAAGAATTCCCCATTACAAAATTCGGAGCGCTGGTTCTTAAAGAATAAACGTCAAAACTAAATTTGTTACCGTTATCGTAAATATTGAAATTTGCAATTGTATTTGTAACAGTATTCTGAGAAACAGAATTACTGTAAGAAAATACTGTTATAAAAAATGTTACGGCAAAAGATAAATGTTTCATACAGCTTTTTTAAAAAAAGTTTATTGATAATTTGGTACCTGTGATGCTTTTGCAAGATTCGGTGTAATAACATTAAAATCAGCTGTTGTGACAGTTCCGTTCAAGTTAAGATCTGCATCATTATAATTCGCCTGCAGTAAGTTATTCTGAACGACAGTATAATCAGCAGCTGAAATAATGAATGATTTGTTTGCATCACCGCCATACATTCCAAACAGACCTGAGAGTGAAGCTGCGTCATTACCGAAATATTTATTTAATCCGGTTGTAAAATCATATAAGGCACTTGAATTATTAAGAGCTTCAGCATTAGCTGACATTACCGGAAGATGATTTCTGTGTCCTAAAACTACAAAATAATTTCCTGCCGGAATGCTAGAAAATTTTAAAGGACTTGTTCCGTCCAGATCTACAATACTTCCGTCACTTTTTATGAATCCGGCTCTTTTGCCGTTTAATACTGGCGCGCCGTTTGAAGTGGTTCTTAGTTCAACATAAATCCAGTCTACAACTCCGGCAGGAATACTTGCAACAGATTCCGTTCCTGAATAATTAAACTGAGAATTGTTATACGGCTGGTTCAATGGAAGTAAGTTGAATCCGTTTAGAGAAGTTCTCATATTACCGCCGCCGATGTATGCTCCCTGCAACAATACCTTAAGATTAGCGATAGTGTTTGAGCCGCCCAGACAACCAGGGTTACCTGCAGTATAGTCGCCGAATGAATTTGTAGGCGTAATGATAAAGAAATTATCTGCGACATTTACAGGACTAAAAGATATCCACTGGAATCCGTCGTATTTAGCTCCGTTAAATGTTGCTTCATTTCCGACAACATCTGCATCCTGATAACCGAATTTATTCCAGACAGTGTATCCTGAAATACCGCTTTGTCTTAATTCCCAGTATCTGTTCAGATAATCAGTTCCGCAGCCGTTATTCGGATGTATTGCATTAACTGTCTTAGCGCTTACATAAGCATCCGGAGCAAACACCGGAGTAGCTAAAAACACCTGTGCATTTGCAGCTCCGTTATTTCCTATTGCAAAATTAAACAGACCAGGAGTATTATTTGAATAATATTTATTGAGTGTACCTGTACCGTTTGTACCTGCATAGCTTGTTGCAGGAGAAGGATTAAAAATAGAAGCATTAGGGCTCAGGCTCATGATATTATTTCCAAGTGAAACAACACCATTCTGTAAGAAAAGAAGCCTGGATACATTAATCGGAGCTTCAAGAGAAATACCTGATGCTCTGTTAATTCTGAAATCCCTTACACCGTCTTCAACCGTAGTCAAGCCTGTACTTGCTCCGGCGCCGCCGAAGAAAATATCTGATCTCAATCCGCCTTCAATAATTCCGCCCGGCGTAATAGAGCCGTTAACTATTAAAGTATTATTATCACCTATCACAACTCTGTTAGGAGTTAAAGTATTATCAATAGCAAAGTCACTTCCCATGTTAAGAGTAGCGCTATTCAGCGTAAGATTTTCAAAAGTTGTACGGCTTGGAGTATGTAAAAAGCCTGCACCCGGACCTATCAAAGTAAGATTTTTATCAACTACGGTATTACCTGCGATTAAACCGGAAGGTAAATTCCAGATAGTTCCGCCGCTTGTAGTACCGGAAATAGCTGCAGCAAGAGTCGGGAAACTTTGATTTGCCTGATTAATTATTGAGTGAGGTAAAAATGAATTAAAGTTTATGAAATTTAAAGAAGTTCTTACAAGATCTGTAGATGTAGCAAAATTAAAAGCGAAACCGATCTGCGGAATAAATCCGTTTGCCGTTGCGGCATTGCTCATAGAAACAGTATTCGGAGACAGACCCACAACTGTAGTTCCCGGCGGAATTCCGGGACCCTGTATTCCCATACCAACAAAAATACCGTTAGTGGAAGGCATAAAAGAAATGATAGGATTACCTGCTGTCAGAAGACCTCCGGAAATTACTGTAGTATCGGGATGGGCACCGCTCTGCCATTTATTATTACTTGCGTTTATTGTTCCGCCCTGATCAGTAAAATTAACAAGTCCGTAAACGAGATAATTGCTAAGATCGCATTTGTCAACAGTCATATCACTTATCTGCCTGTTAAAAGCAATAAGCGTATCACAGTTTGAAAAATTCATACCGCGTATTAAAACATTATTTAAAGCTGCTGGCGGATTAAACAGATCATTTCTTGCCTGAACCCAGACACCGCTTCCTGGAGTAGCTCTCACTACTCTGGAATTCAAAATACTTATATTCGCATAATCCGTTCTGCTGAGAAGATTGATATCTATACCAATCCATATATTTCCCGGAGGAGTTTCAACAGATAAATTACTGAAAACTGAATTTGATAATTTTTCAAAATACAACTGATGACCCTGCTGCTGATTTGAAGGATTATTATTTGCAAAAACGCAGTGAGATATAATGACGTCATCAATTACTGATGTAGGCTGAGACTGTCTTTGAAATGCTGCAATTCCCCAGTATGCGTTATTGCTGGCAGTTGAATTATACATTCTGAACTTATTTACACTGAAAGCTGTCGGGAAATAAATTCCGCTGATCTGTGAATTATCAAAATTTGATGATTCCAGTAAAACATCAGTAATGTTTTCATTAAATCTGAGTCCGTAAAGCTGTGCAGAGGAAACTGAAACATTTTCAAGTGTAAAATAGCTTTGCCTTGCATCAATTGCATCACCAGTCAATGTACTTATTCTTAGGTTTTTCAATACCATTCTGTTTACAGCGTCACCGCCGGGAGCATTCAGTGTTACCGTAGTATTGATGATAGTATTGGACGCCGGATTACTTCCTTTCCAAACACCGATTATATTAACTCTTTTGGAAAGAGTAAATCCTGCATATGTACCTTCAGCAACTACAATATTATCACCGGCAACTACCGAAGCATTACTAATTGCATGCTGAATGGTTTTCCAGGGTGTTAAAAAATTCTTTGCGGAAGCAGGAGAATTTGCATTACTGCCGGTTGCGTCATTGACATAATAAGTTTCTGAAAATGCTGTACTTACTATGATCAGGTTTGCCAGTAAAATCAGAACAAAGTTGTTGAAATTTTTCATCTGCGTTCTTTTAATTTAATTATAAAAATTTTTTGAAAATATAAATAATATTTTATTT
>ERZ761609.253-NODE-253-length-70419-cov-44.130706_pt1 | contig 70419 bp, 74 predicted proteins | sample MGYA00511163_ERZ761609 | MGnify/ENA primary metagenome ERZ761609 (study PRJEB28899, sample SAMN02445070) | bioreactor sludge metagenome | biome: EBPR sludge | place: Australia: Brisbane, Thorneside Wastewater Treatment Plant | collected 2011-12-16 ...
CGCCCTGAAGAAGTTGCGCATTATACAGACCGACTTAGAGCCGTCAACTGTTTTTATGAAACTTTCTTGAAACTTTTTAGCAGACTTCGCACCAGCCAATGCCATCACGTTGATTTGCAAGCTGAATCCAGCCTTGCTCACAACCAGCTCCATTACACAAAGCCTGATGGGCATATTCGGGCAAATTGTTATTTTCGCTCAGATGCATCCCAATCAGGTGTTGTAAACCACCCAAATCAATCTGCTCCAGCAAATATGTGGATTGTTTATTGTCCAAATGACCGTAACGCCCGGCAACACGCGCTTTGAGTGACGGCGGGTAAGGCCCGTTGGCGAGCATGTTGGCATCGTAATTACATTCCAGCATCAAGGCATCCAGACGCTGTAACATCTGGATAATCAGCGGCGTGTGACTGCCAACATCCGTAAGGATACCCAAACGCCTATTTCCATCACTGAAGACGAACTGGCAGGGTTCACGGGCATCATGAGGAACCGGAAAGGGAGTAATGTGCAAGTCGTGCACATCCAATTCCTGATGTACATTAATGAAATGGGCACTGGCAAATTGGGTATCACGCATAGAGTGGTGCGTACCAACAGTTAACCATACAGGAAGATTATAACGGCGGGAAAGTCGACCAACGCCAGCAGCGTGATCACTGTGTTCGTGCGTAACCAGAATGGCAGTCAGTGATTGCGGCGGGCAGCCCAAACGGTGCAAGCGGCGCTCTGTTTCACCAAGGGTAAAACCACAATCAAGCAGAATCCGGGTTTTCCCGGATTCTATGAGCGTACCATTGCCTTTGCTGCCACTACCGAGTGAAGCAAAGCGCAGCATTAGCGTTCAAATTCGGCTTTCAGGCGCTCCAGCAAGCCGTTGGCAATCGCAGGATTCAAGGGGGAGCCATCCGCATCACCGACTGTAATGACGCTACGATTACCTGCATCAGCAATTTGTACCTGATAACGTGCCCCAATTTTTAGCACATCGCGGTCAGACTTGAACATGCGGGTAAAGAAACCCTGTTTTTCCTGATCGCGGGTATCACCCTGATAGGTGGCGACGTAAATACCCTGCTCACGTTGCTGGCCTTCAATACTTAAACCAATGCGACCGAGCATAATGCCTGTACGAATCCACACATCATTAGCACCACCACCCACCAGCAAGGCTGGCTGACCAGCATCCAGCTTGGTCATAGCGACCGGCACAGCAGTAAGTGTTGACTCTGGAATAGGGGCTGCGCTTTTCGCAGGATCGCCCCCCTGCATGAAAATCATCAGGCGATTGAGCATTTCACCTTCCAGCTCTGGTCTGGATGGGGCGTACTGCCATTTTGTACCCGTACCGCTGACAATCTCTTCAGCACGCTCATGGCTGAGGTATACATTGGTTACTTGTGCTGACGGACGCTCCAGACGCATTTTATAGCGGTCACGGCTGCCTGCGTCATACATACCTTCAAAGGCTTTGCCCAGCAGTTTGCGGATACCATCCAACGGGATTTCCGCCTTGTTTTCTGCCCAGTCAGTTTCCATGATGCCAACCCGTGGTTCATCACGCTTGAGATCGACACCCATGACACGCCAGAATTCCTGCAACTTTGGCCAAACAGCTTCCGCAGGCGCACTGACTTGCAACCAGCGCACATTACCATCCCGCATGATTTGCAGACCTGCATTGGCAGGCAATACGGCACGACTGTCGCTTTGCGCTGAACCTTGCGCCAGTGCCGAGGCACTAACCGCACTTCCCGGAATAACAGCGAACTTTGGATCGTAAGCAGGTGAATTCAAATCTGGCGGAACTTCCAGCGCATTAATGCTGCGGCTGTTTTTGTAATCGATCCGGTCGCCGACATCAAAATTCAGGGAACCACAAGCTGACAACACCAGCACAGAGCTGATGACCAAAGCCGAACGTGACAGATAGCGGATATTCATGGAATTCATTCTGTATACCGTTTAACAACTAACACTCAATGCCTGCCCTGCGCATAGCGGCTAGCACCCGTGGCTGAACAGCCTCGGAACATGCTACCAGCGGCAGACGGATGCCCTGTTCATCCCCATAACCCATACGGGCCAGCGCCCATTTGACTGGAATCGGGTTCGGTTCCAGGAACAGGTCTTTGTGCAAATCTTCCAGTGTGGCATTGATACGGCTTGCTGTATCACGATCGCCTGCCATTGCTGCTGCACACATCTCGTGCATGGCTTTGGGGGCAACGTTGGCAGTGACAGATATGTCACCCTTGCCACCCAGCAGGATCAGTTCCATTGCGGTGGCATCATCGCCGCTATACAAATCCATACGGTCGCCGCAGCGATCCAGTATGTCTTTGGCGCGTTCCAGATTGCCGGTTGCTTCCTTGATACCCACGATATTGGAAATGGAGGCCAGACGCTCTACAGTTTCCGGCAACAAATCACACGCTGTACGCCCTGGTACATTGTAGAGAATTTGCGGAATGGCAACCTGTTCAGCAATCAGTTTGTAATGCCGGTACAAGCCTTCCTGGGTTGGCTTGTTGTAGTAAGGCGTTACCAGCAGGCAGGCATCAGCCCCATCCTGCATGGCATACCGGGTCATTTCGACGGCTTCGGTGGTGCTATTGGAGCCTGTGCCCGCTATCACCGGAATTTTGCCGCCAACCAGATGAACCACACGTTTGATTACATGCCGGTGTTCCTCGTAAGACAAGGTTGCCGACTCGCCAGTAGTACCGACTGCCACAATGGCATCAGTGCCGTTTTCCAGATGAAAAGCCACCAGTGCTTCCAATGCTGCCTCATCAATGTCCCCGTTTGCTGTCATCGGGGTAATGAGTGCCACCATACTGCCGCGAAACATGTATTCCTCCAAAAAATAATTTGACAGCATACTACTGGCGCAGTTAATGAAACACAAGCACTACACGGAATGAGCGTGACTGCCACTTATCATGAAACAACAGGAGCCCGTATGACTACCCCCCATATTGACGAGATTGTTACCGATTTCAGCGCCCCGGCGACTTCCGGAAAAACCTTCCGCCTGTCTGAATTCAGAGACAAGTCCAAGGTTGTCCTCTATTTTTATCCCAAGGACAGCACCCCCGGATGCACGACAGAAGGGCAGGATTTTCGGGATGCCTATGCGCAGTTTCAGGCAGCAGATACCGAAGTGTTTGGTATTTCGCGTGACAGCCTGACTTCCCACGAAAACTTCAAGGCCAAACAGTCATTTCCATTCGAATTGTTGTCTGACAAGGATGAGGCCCTGAGTAACCTGTTCGATGTCATCAAACTGAAAAACATGTATGGCAAACAGGTACTCGGCATTGAGCGCAGCACCTTCCTGATTGACAAACAGGGCATCCTGCGCCATGAATGGAGAAAAGTTTCCGTCAAAGGTCATGTAGATGCCGTACTGGCAGCCGCGCAAGCCTTATCCGAATGACTACAATTACAGGAACAACATGAGCCCGGTACACGCCCCCCATACCCACGAAAAACGTCTGTTTGTCCTTGATACCAATGTGCTGATGCACGACCCCACTGCCCTGTTCCGCTTTCAGGAACATGACATTTTCCTACCGATGGTGGTGCTGGAAGAACTGGATCGCAGCAAAAAAGGAGTGTCGGAAGTGGCACGCAACGTGCGTCAGGTCAGCCGCTTTATGGACGACCTGATGACCGGGGTGGATGCAGCCTCGATCCATGAAGGTGTTTCATTGGTCGCTGATACGTTTGCGGGGAATGGTAAAGCCGCCAGCGGGCGTTTGCTGTTCCAGACAGAAGCCCTGAACCACCAGTTGCCACGCAATCTGCCTGGGGATTCCCCCGACAACAACATCCTCAGTGTTGCGCTGAGCCTGCGTGACAAATACCCGGAACATGATGTCATCCTGGTTTCCAAAGACATCAACCTGCGGATCAAAGCCACCATTGTCGGGCTGAAGGCAGAAGATTACTTCAATGACCAGGTGCTGGATGATGCCGACCTGTTGCCGACGGGTTTCCATGAGTTACCCCCTGATTTCTGGGAAAAGCATTCCAAAGAAATGAAATCGTGGCAGGAACAGGGACACACTTTCTACAAATTATCCGGTCCCATGACCAGCGAATGGCTGCCGGGGCATTTTATTGCCATGCCCGGTGATTCACCGTTTGAAGCGATTGTGCGCGAAAAAGCGCTTGATCATGCGGTTATCGAAACCATCCGTGATTATTCAGAGCCACGCCACAGCGTGTGGGGCATTACTGCTCGTAACCGTGAACAGAATTTCGCCCTTAACTTGCTGATGGATCCGGAAATCGACATTGTGACCCTGCTGGGTGCCGCAGGTACAGGTAAAACCCTGTTGACCCTGGCGGCAGGGCTGGCACAAACACTGGATGAACAGCTCTACAAGGAAATCATCATGACCCGCGTGACGGTGCCAGTGGGTGAAGACATCGGTTTCCTGCCCGGTACGGAAGAGGAAAAGATGACTCCGTGGATGGGGGCATTGATGGACAACCTTGAAGTGCTGACCCAACCCAGCAATGGCGGCAAATGGGGACGCACTGCCACGGATGAATTCCTGATGAGCAAGATCAAAATCCGCTCACTGAATTTCATGCGCGGGCGTACCTTCCTCAATCGCTTCATCATCATCGACGAAGCGCAAAACCTGACACCGAAGCAGATGAAAACCCTGATCACCCGTGCAGGCCCCGGAACCAAGGTGGTGTGTTTGGGCAATATAGCCCAAATTGATACGCCTTACTTGACGGAAACCTCATCTGGTCTAACCTACGTCGTTGACCGATTCAAAGGCTGGGAACACGGCGGACACGTCACCCTGCAACGTGGGGAACGTTCACGGCTGGCGGATTACGCTTCCGACCATTTGTAATTAACCAAGAGATTAATAATGCTACACGACGTGATTAATTGGATAGTGGAAGCTGTCCACGGCTGGGGTTATACCGGCATTTTTGTGATGATGTTTCTCGAATCCAGTTTCTTTCCCTTCCCCAGCGAAGTGGCAATGATCCCGGCAGGCTATCTGGCACACCAAGGAAAAATGGATATTTGGCTGGCGATTGCCGCCGGGATTGCAGGCAGCCTTGGCGGGGCGTTGTTCAATTACTGGCTGGCAGTAAAGTTTGGGCGACCGTTTCTGGTGCGTTACGGCAAATACGTGATGTTCAAGGAAGAAACATTGGAACGCATGGAACGGTTTTTTGCCAAACACGGGCATGTTTCCACGTTTACCGGGCGGTTGATTCCGGCAGTACGTCAGTACATTTCCTTGCCTGCTGGGTTGGCACGGATGAATATCCCGATGTTTTCATTTTACACCGGTCTGGGTGCGGGTTTGTGGGTGATGATTTTGGCCTTCCTCGGCTATTTCATTGGTGACAACCAGGCATTGCTCAAAGAAAACCTGACCAGTATTACGCTGGCAACCTTGGCGTTTGTCGCGGTAGTGATTATCGTGTATTACTTCTGGCAAAAACGCCGTCCGGCATAACTCACCCAACCTGCAATTCGTGGATGAGAAATTCCACCAACGCCCGCGTCTTTTCCGGCAGGAACTGGCGCGTGGGGTACAAGGCATAGACAGTCACAGAAGGTGCGGCGTAATTGGGTAATAGCCGCACCAACTCCCCGCTCAACAAAGCATCGTTCACTTCAAAATCAGGCAAATAGGCTACTCCGACCCCGGCAATTGCCGCTTGTTTCAACACTTCACCGTTATTGGCAAAGAATTGCCCACGTACTTGTACTGTGATCGGCTTGCCTTGGCTATCAAAAAATGCCCAACCTTCGCGCTGACTGACGTTGGTGTAAATCAAACCGCGATGTGTCGCGAGTTCCTGCGGGGTTTGAGGCATACCGTATTGGGCGAGATAAGCCGGGGAAGCTACCGCCTGCAAATAGGCATTTTCCAGCTTGCGGGCAACCAAGCCGGAATCATCCAGCGTGCCAATGCGGATGACGACATCGTATTCACCGCTGGCAACATCCACGTAAGCATCATCCAGATGCGTGGTGAGCTGGATGTTGGGGTGATGCTGCAAAAAACGCAGCAACAGTTTGCTCAGGCGCACTTTGCCGTAGGTCATCGGCATATTGATGCGTAACGTGCCGCTGAGTTTGCCTTGCAGGGCTTGCAAGTGCTGCTCAACCCGCCCAACTTCATCAAGGATGGCACGGCAATGCTGGTAGTAATACTGCCCAGCTTCGGTGACGGCAAGTTGGCGGGTATTGCGGGTCAGCAGGCGTGTTCCCAAATCCGTTTCCAGCAATTTCAGGCGTTTGCTGACAGCGGCTACGGTTAACCCCAGTTTATCGGCAGCTTCGGTGATGCTGCCTGCATCCACCACTGCCACGAATTGCTGCATGGATTCGAGTCGACTCATCTCAACTTTTAGTTAATAGTTATTTCACATTTAATATCTTCATTAACAAAATATCAAATCCTATACTTTCACTCAAGTAAACAGCAGTCACAGAAAGGAGGCTTCACATGGAAATTATCAGAGCGGATTCACGTGGTGCATTCAAAAATGAGTGGCTGGATAGCCGCCACAGCTTTTCGTTTGGCGAGTATTACGACCCGCAACGTATGGGCTTTTCCACCCTGCGAGTGATCAATGAGGATTGGGTGGCAGCTAAAGGCGGTTTTCCGATGCACGGGCATCGTGACATGGAAATCATCACCTACGTGCTGGCGGGTGCAGTGGCGCACAAGGATAGTCTGGGTAATGGCAGCACCATCCGCCCCGGTGAAGTGCAGCGCATGAGCGCCGGACGCGGGATTTTGCATTCGGAATTTAACCCCACCAGCGACGAAACCTTGCACTTGCTGCAAATATGGATTCAACCCAAATTCAGTGGCATCCAACCCGGCTATGCGCAGGAATATTTTCCTTTGGAAGAACGGCGTGGACGTTTGCAACTGGTTGCCTCTGAGGATGGTCGTGACGGTTCGTTGCGCATGAATACCGATGCCAGTTTGTATGCAAGTGTGTTGCAGGCAGGCGATGCGCTCAGTTATCAGAAACCCGCTGGACGGGCGGTTTATGTACATGTGGCACGTGGGGAAATGATACTGAATGGAGTGAACTTGCAGGCAGGCGATGCTGTGCAGATTCGGGATGAGGCGGAACTACTGATGACAACGGCAACGGATGCGGAGTTTCTGGTGTTTGATTTGCCGTAGGAGATGGCTATGCAGCTTGGAAATTCGGAAAAAACGTATGGTCTGGTGTCGATTGCACTGCACTGGATCATGGCGGTGGCGTTAATCGGGATGTATTTCAGTGGCGATTACATGGTCGGGCTGGAGTATTACGACGCGCTGTATCACACCCTGCCGAAATGGCACAAGGCAGCGGGGGTGATGCTGGGTGGTTTGGTGTTGGCACGACTGGCGTGGATGCATTCACAGCCGCGCCCACTACCGGCAGCTAGTCACGCACCGGACATCGCCCATCTGGCAGCAAAACTGGGGCATGTGGCATTGTATGGCTTGTTGCTGGTGATGCTGGTCAGCGGCTACCTGATTTCGACGGCAAAAGGGCATGGCATTAACGTGTTCGAGCTGTTTGAGTTGCCCGCGTTATTGCCGCAAAGCAAGGAACGTGGGGAACTGGCAGGTGAGATTCACGAAATTGCCGGGACTTTATTCATTTTACTGGTCGGCGTACATGCGCTGGCTGCTTTCATCCACCATTTCTATTGGAAAGACAACACCTTGACCCGTATGTTGGGCAAGGGCTAAACACAAAGGAGACAAACATGAAAAAGACAATTGCAACTTCACTGCTGGCATTGGGCTTGCTTTCAGGCACAGCGGCACACGCGGAAGATTACGTGATTGATACCGAAGGGATGCACGCTTTCATCCAGTTCCGCATCCAGCATCTGGGCTATAGCTGGCTGTACGGGCGTTTTGACAAATTCAGCGGCAATTTCAGCTACGACGAAAAGCAACCAGAAGCCGCCAAGATCGAAGTGACCATTGATACCACCAGCGTCAACTCCAACCATGCTGAGCGCGACAAGCACTTGCGCGGGGATGATTTCCTCAATGTGGAAAAATACCCGGAAGCCAAGTTTGTCAGCACCAAATACAGCGGCGGCAAGCTGGAAGGCAACCTCACCCTGAATGGCGTGACCAAGCCGCTTACCATTGATGTCAAGGAAATCGGCGCGGGCAAAGACCCTTGGGGTGGTTTCCGCCGTGGGTTTGAGGGTAGCACCAAGTTTGCACTGAAAGATTTCGACATCAAGAAAGACCTAGGGCCAGCTTCGCAGGAAGTGGAGATGATTTTGTCGGTTGAGGGAGTGAGGAAGTAATAAGCACTGACCCGCCCCTTCTGTCAGGAAAACTGCCTGGAGGGGTGTAAAGGTTGAGGCTTGCAGAAAGAAAGCCTGCTCTTGCAGGCTAAAGGGGGTAATCGAAAATACGGTGGTGGCCGGGGACGGAATCGAACCGCCGACACGGGGATTTTCAATCCCCTGCTCTACCAACTGAGCTACCCGGCCAACTGAGGGCGCTATTACAGCGTTTTGCCCGAGGGTTGTCAAGCACATTTGTTGCGTATCGGTGAATAGCGGTCAAACTGGGCATTTTGCCAGCGCAAAGTACATACGCTACTAAAAACACACTACAATTCCGGCATGATTCAATCACGTTGCTACACATGATACTGGCGTTATCCGGTTTGCCCATGATCCTGCTCGGGCTGCTTGCCGCAGTCGGGATATTTTTGTTCGCCCGCTGGCTGCCCCGCTTTCTGGCTCAGTTTGGCATGACGGGTGAAACGCGCCTGATCACCGTCATTGCTTTTGTTGGCCTGATGATTTTCGGCACGCTCAAGTTCTTCTGGAACCTGCACGAAGACAGCAATCCAGCAGAACCCACCCAGGCAAATGCCATCATTGACGAACCAACCGGCACACCCATCCAGCCCGCCCCCACGGAAATGGATGCCTTCGTTGCCCAGAACTACCCCAACCTGAATGCTTACCGCAGCAGCCTCAAACAACGGCTGGCTGAATTGCGAACCTTTTTCAAGGAAGTCAAACAATGGGCGGAAGCCTCTCCCACTCAAATCAAATTCCTCAACGACATCATCAATATCCGCTGGTCAGGCTTGGAAGCCTTGCGTGCCACTGACAAAGCCGTAGACCTGAGCCTGCGCGAATTCTGGATACACTACCAGACCGGGCAAAGCCGTTACGTTGCCAAGGTATTTGAGGAAGAATCCAACCTGCTGGTAGACAAGATCAAGGATGCGCAAGCCTTCGACAATACCTCTGACCAAGCGGAACAGGCAGAAATCGACCAGTTGCTGCTCGCTGCCCGTAAGCAACTGGAAAACACCGATATTCCCCGCGACCTGAAAAACCCGCGCATGGAACGTTATTTCGAGCCATATACCGAAAAAAACCGCCAGTTTTTGCTGCAATGGCTACAGAGTAAACAAGAACACACCCTGATCAGCAGCCTGCAAATCTTGCATGATAATCAGATCAAGATCGAGAACAGCCTGCGGCAGATTCATAATTATCTGGATGATGAAGCCAATTACGAGTTGGAAAAACCCATGCAGGAGATCATCCAGCGCTGGCAAACCGTTGGGCGCTATACCTTGTATGCCCAATACCAGATTCTGTATGCAGTGGAAGCCCAATACCTGATGGAAAAGCTGGCAAAACACGCAGCCCATCACCCCAATGCTGCCGTCAGCCAGCCGTCACGCGCTGCCCGCGACCTGTATGTGCGCTTGCAAGAAATGGCACCGCAACTTGCACGCCGTGCCCAGACCCGCCGTATCGAAGAAGCTGAGCAGAGCTACAGCCCTACCCTGTTTCTGCCCGCAGAAAAACGGCGTTAGAACACCAGTTCCATTTTCACTGCCCGCAAAAACGCCTGTTCACGCTCCAGATCGGCAGTCAGCAGCGGCTTGCGGCTGCGGATGTCATCCAGAAAACAGAGTTCCAGCCTGCTTTTGCCCAATTTGATGCGTTCAATACGCGGGGCAGCTTCCTTGTGGGAACGGTGCAATAATACCGCCAGCCGCAGCAATACGCTCAAATACAAGGCATTCTGGTAATCTTCCGCATCCAATAAATCAAACAGCCTAGAGGAAATTTTCTGCCGGTGGGTACGCACCAGCACACTCAACCAGCGTTGCTCTGCGGTGGAAAACCCCGGCAAATCGGCATTTTCCAGCAAATAAGCACCGTGTTTGTGGTAACTGCTGTGGGATACTGCCAGACCAACTTCGTGCAAATCAGCCGCCCAACCCAGCAAGGTATCCAGATGACCGGGCAGTTTCCAGTCATCACGGCAACGGTTAAACAGGCTGTGCGCAGTGCTTTTCACCGTCTCGGCATACATCTGGTCAACCTGAAAACGTTGCTGCCACAATTTAACGGTCTGGTCGCGCATGTCGTGATGCTGATAACGTTCCAGCCGGTCGTAGATCAGCCCTTCGCGCAACGCCCCATCCGACACTGACATGCGCTCGATTTTCAGGGCTTCAAACACTGCAATCAGCACCGCCAGCCCCCCGGCGAACACCGGCTTGCGCTCGTCGCTCAAACCCGGCAACTTGAGTTTATCGAGATGCCCAGCTTCGATCATCATTTCACGCACCCGGTACATGTGTTCCAGCGTAATGCCGTAAGGAGCCAGCCCGGTTTGCTGGATAACCTTTTTCACCGACCGGATCGTACCCGATGCACCGGTAGCAGACTCCCAGCCAATCGTGCGGTAGGATGCCTTGATCGGGCGCAATTCCAGCAAGGCTGCGGTAATGGCCTTGTCCCAGCAGGCTTTGCCCAGCTTGCCATCCGGGAAAAAGGCGCGGCTACTGCTGACACAGCCCATACGCAGGCTTTCCAGATGCACTGGCTCGAAACCCTGCCCGATGATCAGTTCGGTGCTACCCCCGCCAATATCCATCACAAAACGCTTGCCCTGCTGATCCTGCGCCAGGGAATGGGCAACCCCCAGATAAATCAGGCGGGCTTCTTCGCGACCACTGATAATGGCAATCGGATGCCCCAGTGCCGCTTCTGCCAGATGCAGGAATTCACGGGCATTTTTGGTCAGACGCAGGGTATTCGTACCCACCGCCGCCACATTTTCCGACGGAAAATCACGGAGACGCTCGCCGAAACGCCGCAAGCAATCCAGTGCCCGCTGCTGCGCCTCTTTTGACAGGTTGCCCTTGGCATCCAACCCGCCACCCAGCCGCACTGGCTCCCGCAGGCGATCCAGCACCGTGATAGCGTCATTGTCATCGACCTGCACCACAATCATGTGGAAACTGTTGGAACCAAGATCAATCGCAGCAAGCTGATACATGAGGGAGACACTCTTGCAAGCCCCCTCGCCCCATTGCCGGGGAAAGGGGTTCAAACGGGGGATTTACGGAAAAACTAGTCCAACACCATGATGCAATCGACCTCAACCTGCGCACTACGTGGCAGTGAAGCAACGCCAATGGCTGCACGAGCCGGGTAAGGCTCGACAAAAAACTCGGCCATTACCTGATTCACAACGGGAAAATTGACCAGATCGGTCAGAAACACATGCACTTTCACACAATCATTCAGTGAACCACCAGCAGCTTCCGCCACGGCTGCCAGATTGCGGAATACCTGGCGCACCTGTGCAGCGATGCCGCCTTCCACCATCTGCATGGTCTCGGGAACCAGTGGAATTTGCCCGGAAAGGTACACAGTATCGCCCACCTTCACAGCCTGGGAATACGTGCCGATGGCTTGCGGAGCATCGCTGGTGGAAATGATGGTCTTATTCATTGCTGTCCTTTTTCGTCGACTTGTAAACATTCAATACATTGGGGATGAGTTTTAGCTGACGAATGACTTCTTGTAAATGACTGGCATCATCAACCTGCAAGGTAAAAGCATCCTGCTTGATGCGCCCCTCGCCGATAATTTTCAGGTCGACGATGTTCACATCCAGACCATCCAGACTTTTGGTAATCTGACGCAACATACCTTTAACATCGCGCACGTCCACCACAATATTAGCAGACATTTTCTGCCCGGCCTCACGCTCGCCCCGCACCGGCAATTCCCCGTGCTGACGCAACCAGCTACGGATGGCAGAATGCGCCGAACTGGTCTTGACGAAATTCAACCATCCCAACTGTGGTCTGGCTGTTTTGCCCATGAGGATCCTGATGGTTGCCATATCGTTGGGAATACGGGTACGCAAGGGCATAGATTTGCCATCCACCAATGCCCCGACACAGCGATGCCCAACTTCGGTATGCACAGCATAGGCAAAATCCACCAAGGTCGCCCCACGTGGAAACTCCTTGACCTCACCCGCCGGGGTATAGGCATAAATTTCCGTCTGGAACATGTCAGCCTGCATGTCTGCATAAAACTCATCCGGGTTTTGCGCCTGACTGTCAAAGTCCTTGACCCGTTCCACCCAGGACTGGAAAACCGACTGGGTATATTCCGCTTTCTGAGAGGAACGCGCATCCGGGTAACGCCAGCAGGATGCCATACCGAACTGCGCCATGTGAAACATGTCGCGGGTCTGGATTTGGAAGCGGATTACCTGCCCATTTTTCGCCGTGACCGTGGTCTGCAATGCCTGAAAACCGAACGCACGCGGGGCTGCAATGAAATCCCGCACCGACCCCATACGCGGGCGGAACATCCCATGAATGACACCCATAGCCTGATAGCACTCACTGATTTCACCAACCTGCACGCTGATTTCCAGCAAGTCACACTGCTGACGGAATTTAACCCGTTTGCGACGGCATTGCTCGTATACCCGGAACAGGTTTTTGTCCCATTTCATGGTGTTACTGCGGGGAATGGCGGCTTGCAGAGCTTGTTCAATACTGTCGAACAGTTTCTGGTGCTCTGCTTCGTGCTCTGCCTGATAGGTGTCGAGGGCTTTTTGCAGGATCTGGCTACGCCAAGCATACAGGTTCTGGAACACCAGCCATTGCAACTTGCGGCGAATGTCATTCATCCCCAGACGGCGTGCCAGTGCCACATAGGTGGTGGCAGTTTCATGGGCAATGCGTCGCCGTTTTTCCGGGGGCATATTCCCCAAGGTTTGCATGTTGTGCAAACGATCCGCCAACTTGATTAGCACTACCCGGAAATCCTTGGTCATGGCCTGCATCATCTTGTGGAAACTGGCGATGGTGACGGCTTCCTTGGTGGGCAGCTCGTCATTGCGCTTGAGTTTGGTGACACCCTCCACCAGTACCGCGACCGTTTCACCAAACTTGTCGGCTATTTCTTCACGCGGGCAAGTGGTATCTTCCAGCACATCATGCAACAAGGCAGCACACAGAGTATCTTCATCCAGATACAACTGGGCGAGATTGTGGGCAACTTCCAGTGGGTGGGTAATATAGGGTGTCACCTTGTCGGCACGCAGTGCACCATCGTGCTTTTCCGCCGCCATCAGAAATGCATCGTAGACCTTGTTGGTTCCAGCCTCGCTCATGTAGCGCTCAACCAAGCGCATCAGATCAGCCGCACGGAAAGCACTCTGTGGCTTGGGCACTGGCTGTTTTTCAGGGGGTTGAGGAGCAGTCGGGGTAGGCATTACCTGTTGATCCTGTTCACCATTGTCCGTGCTGTCACGGTTATTCCCGGCAGAAAACGCACCAGCACCACCATCAGCGGCAGCAAATGACCCGATGTAGCTGTTATCTTCCGACATAATGACCTCCTCACTGGACAACGCAAGGGCGGCGAGCGACAAAAACCCACAATGAAAAAGCCCGCCGGAGAGCGAATCTCAGGCGGGCATTTTCAGCGTGATTTAGTCATGCAGGGAAAAAGTGGAAATCACCACTGGCTTCTGACTCAATAGCCCTTCAGCGATTTCGCGCAGGGCAATCACCGTGGGCTTGTCGCCCTCTTCCGCCACCAATGGTTGCGCACCGTGGGAAATGTCACGGGCGCGTTTGGCAGCCTTCAATACCAGTTCAAAATTGTTATCCACATGCTGCAAGCAGTCTTCAACCGTAATACGTGCCATCTTTCAATTTCGCTCAGCAATATAATCAATAGACTAAACTAAGCCGAATTATATCCGAGGTCAACCCTTAATATTTCAAACGGGCGTAATACGTTTTCTGGGCGGCTTCCCGCGCTTGCCCCAAGGTGAAGATGCCTTTCTCTGCCAGCAGCGGAATCAGTCGCAGGAAGACTTCCGCCGTCGCCATCGCATCCCCCAATGCGGTGTGCCGCCCGAGAATATTGATGTTGAAACGTTCGGTAATCGCTTCCAGCCGGTGTGATTCCTGATTGGGGTGGACAACGGCAGACAACAGCAAGGTATCCATGACCGGGTTGTCAAACACCAGCCCAGTGACTTTTTCCTTCACCTGCAAGCAGCGCATGTCGAAAGCCGCATTGTGCGCGACCAGCACGGTATCCTGAGTAAACTGGTGGAACGCAGGCAGTACCTTATCAATAGTTGGTTGCCCTTTCACCATGTCGGGAGTAATGCCGTGGATGGGGATGGTATGCGCGGGGATATTGCGTTTTGGATCAACAAACTGATCGAAACTTTCATGGCGCAGCAGCTTGCCGTTGACAATGCGCACCGCCGCAATCTGGATGATTTCGTCGCCGTTGGCAGGGTCAAGCCCGGTGGTTTCGGTATCGAATACGGTGAATGACAGTTCGCTGAGTTTGCTATCTTCCAGTGAGCGGGTTTGTGCGGAACTCTGGAACAGGTCGAAATCGTAGTATTCTGGGCGACTTTCATTGCGCACCACACTGGCGGTTTCCAGGTGTTCCTGCGGGGCTGCCAGTGGCAACAGGAAGCGGAAAAATACCGTGCCGCCTTCGGATTCACGCCCAAACCAGAATGCTCCACCGTGGCGTTCCACCACGTCCTGAATGGTGAGGGACGTGTCTTCGCCACCGGAACGCATCGGGTCGGTTTCCCAACCGGGAATCACTTCCGTGGTGGCTTTATCCGCAGAAGGTTGCCAGCACAAATCCAGTTGCGCCCGACCATCACCCATGCCCAGACGTAATTGCAGGGTGGTAATCACGCATTCCTGCTTAAGGCGTTCCGCAAGGTAGGACAGCGCTTGCAGCAGTGAGAAACTTTCCACCTTCAGCCACAGGGAATCATCTACCTGATTAGCAACGGCAGACAAGTTGTCGATGGTTTCGATACGGCGAATCGCTGCGGCTACCAAATCCGCCCCTAGCATGTCTTCCAGCGGCCAGCGCAATACCGTGCCATCCACAGCGGAAGACTTGATTTCGCGCAGGCGTGTGCCCAGTCCTTCGGTTTCTTCGCGCAGCACTTTCAGCAAGCGTTCGTGCATGTCGGGTTCGAGATCGGGGTATTCGAGTACATCGAGTGCTGCCTGCATATTGGCAAGCGCCGCGCGACTGCGTTCGGTCAGGGTGTGCAAGATGCTGTCCTGACGCGCTTGTGCCTCAAATTCGCGGGTAATATTGTCGAGCATCAGCACAAAACCGGTCATTTTCGCTGGTTCATTGCCTTCCTGCGGCGAACGCACCGGTGCCATTTGCGCCCGCAACAACTGACCCGACGGGGTAGTGGTGATGAATTGCGCGGAAGGCGCAGCCGCACCGCGTTGCAAACGGTGCTGGATGTTTTCCAGCGCGTGTGCCACCAATTTACGGTCAAACACACCGTAAACCGAACGCCCCAAACCGATCAGTTCTGTGCCACCGATAGCGCCAGGGGCTTGCGATAGCTTGCGGAACTGCATTCGTGCCCGGTTGTTATACAGCAAAATGCGCCCGTCAAGGTTGCACACCACCACGCTTTTGGTCAGTTCCGACATGAGCGCGGCGAGACGGTTTTTTTCCTGCTCGGTATTGTGGGCAGCTTCAGCAACCCGCTCATCCATTTCGTTGCGCAGGGCTTCACGCTGTTGCACCAACTGATTGAACAAGTCAGTCAGGCGGCGGTTTTCAATACTGCCGGAGGGAACAAGCTGACGTTTGACATCAGTTCCCAGCAGAACCTGGGCTTCTTCAGCCAACCGTGCCGGGGCAGTCATGAAATAAGCCACCAACCAACGCAAGGCGGAACCAACCGCAAACAGGGATACACCCCACATCCCCAACAGCAGCACAATGCGCTCACCCACGGTATCTTTCAGGATGGTGCGCCCATTCTCGTCCAAGGTTGACCAGATCAAACCGCCAGTAGCACCCAACCACAGCAAACAGATCACGCCAATAATGGCAACGCCAATGGCGACACGTTTATCAAAGCGTCTCATGCCGCAGCCCCCAGCATCTCACGGACTTTCTGCACCAGTTCCTTGGTGGAAAACGGCTTGATCATGTAAGCATTCGCCCCCATTGCCAGCCCTTTGGCGACATCGGTATCACGCCCTTTGGCAGTCAACAACAAGATCGGGGTATTTTTGAAATCGACATGGGCGCGAACTTCGTGGCAGACATCGAAGCCGGTCTTTTTCGGCATCATCACATCCAGCAGCAACAAATCCGGGCGTTCCGTCATAATCAGGTCGCAGGCTTCCTGCCCATCGTGCGCCAGCAGCACGCGATAACCTTCGCGCTTCATCAGAAATTCGAGTGAGATCAGGATGTTGGGTTCATCATCCGCGATCAGTACGGTTTTAGTCATGTTATTCTCCTCTCTGTTGTTATCTCGGCAAGAAAAAGCCGAAGCACGCTCCTCCGCCTGCTTCGGATTCCAGCCACATTCGTCCGCCGAAATGTTCCACGATTTCGCGGCTAATGGGCAAGCCTAATCCTGTGCCTTGCTGTGAGCCGGAAGCATTATCCACTTGCCGGAATTTTTCAAACACCAAAGCGTGCTTGTCGGCTGGAATGCCGACACCATTGTCTGTCACCGTGACCGTAACGCCTGCGGCGCTGTCCTGCAAGCACACTGCAATCCTGCCAGCCTGTGCCGGGACAAATTTCATGGCATTGGACAGCAAATTCAGCATGACCTGCACCAGCCGGTCATGATCTGCCCGCACTGGCATCACCTGTTCCGGCAATTGCGTATCCAGCGTAATGCTGCGTTCGCGGCAGGTGGCTGCCACGCTATTCACCGCTTGCTGCACCACATCTGCCATGTCGACCTCGGTTTCATGCCAGTCGACGTGACCGGATTCAATTTTTGCCATGTCCAACACCTGATTGACCAGACGGCTGAGGCGTTCGGCTTCTGCCACCACGATGCCAAGGAATTGCTGGCGCTGTTCAACTTCCATTTCCGGGTCGTCCTGCATCAGTTCGGTCAGGGCTCGGATCGAGGTCAGCGGGGTACGCAATTCATGGGTAACGGATGACATGAATTCGTCTTTCAACCGGTCAAGGCTTTTCAGCTTGTCATTGGCTGCCCGCAATTCATCGGTTGCCAATTGCAGGGAATGCGATTTTTCCTCCAGTGCTTGCGAATAGGCGCGTAATTGCGATGCCTCCTCCAGAATGCGCATCACATCGTCGAGTTCCAGCACCTCCTCCTCCACCACGGAAGCCACCATCACCCGCGCCGACGCGCTGCCAATTGCGCCAGTCAGTTGCGTTTCTACGAAGTGTACCAGTTTGGCGTCAGCCGGTATTTGCCCTATATCATGAACACCCACTTGGCGGGCGTAATTGCTGAACAAATTTTGTGCTTTTTCGCGCCCCAGAAAACGCTCGGTCAGGTGCAATAAATCGGTGACTTTGGCTTGCCCCTGCCAGAATACCGGGTGGGCAGCATGGGTGCGCTGGAAGACATCGACAAACAGCAATGCTTGGCTGGCTTCGCGGGCGCTGGGGCGATGCCATAATGACACCAGCACGTAAACACTGATATTCGCAAACAAGCTCCAGAACAGCGAATGGGTAATGCTATCCAACCCACTCAAGCCCAGCAGCGCTTCCGGTTTCAGCAGCGCAATCCCGAACAAGCCGTGTTGCAGGAAATCCGCCGACATCCAGCCCGATTTTGCCAGCGACGGCAGCATCAGCGTGTATGCCCACAGCAGAAAGCCTGCCAGCAAGCCTGCGAGTGCGCCGTTACGGGTCGCACCTTTCCAGTACATGCCGCCCAGCATTGCCGGGGCAAATTGCGCTACTGCTGCAAAGCTGATTAAACCGATGCTGACCAAGGCGTAGGCTTCACCTGCCAAATGGAAATACAGATAGCCCAGCAGCAAAATCACAATGATAGCCATGCGGCGAATGCGCAGCAGCACTTGGGTCAGATCACCGCCGGAACGCTCGCCGAAACGCCGGGTACGCAACAGCAAAGGCATCACCAGATCGTTGCACACCATCGTTGATACCGCGATGGCTTCCACGATTACCATGCCGGTGGCTGCTGATACTCCGCCGACAAATGCCAGTAGTGCTAAGGTGTTTTGCCCTTGCGCCAGCGGCAACGACAGGATGAAAGTTTCCGGGTTGACTGTTCCCACCCCAAAATACAGCAAACCACCCAAGGCAATCGGCAACACAAACAGGTTGATCAACAACAAATACAACGGGAACACCCACACCGCGCGGCGCAAATGGCGTTCATCGACATTTTCCACCACCATCACCTGAAACTGGCGTGGCAGGAAAATCACCGAAAGCATCGCCAGCAAGGTCAAAGTAAACCATTGCGTATACACAAATGGCTGCTGCCCTTGGTCAAAGGTCAACAGTTTGCGCAAGTGTTCAGCATTCAATGCTTGCCCGAAAATATCGCCAATGCCATTGAACATGCCATACGTAACAAACAGCCCGACCAGCAGGAATGCCAACAATTTCACCACTGACTCAAACGCAATGGCTGCCACCATGCCCTCGTGGCGTTCACTGCTATCCAAATGGCGCGTGCCGAACATAATGGTGAAACCCGCCAGTGCCAGCGCGATGTACAGGGTGCTATCCGCCCACCAATCGGTCGGCGTGGCGAGTTTCTCACCGAGTGGCAGGGTCAGCACCGCATAACCACTGGCAATCGCTTTCAGTTGCAAGGCAATGTAAGGCACGATCCCCACCACCGTAATCAGCGTGACCAGCCCCGCCAGCAATGGGCTTTTACCGTAACGGCTGGCAATAAAATCAGCGATTGAAGTAATCCGGTAGGTTTTGGCAATGCGGATCATCTTGCGCACCACCAACCAGGCCAGCACCATTGCCAACATCGGCCCCAGATAAATCGGTAGAAACCACACCCCGCCACTGGCAGCCCGCCCGATACTGCCGAAATACGTCCACGCCGTGCAATACACCGCGATGGAAAGCGCGTACACCCACGGGTTGGCAATCACCGAACGCCCGACTTCCGCACGTTTATCCGCCAGATACGCCACCGCAAACAGACTTAACAGATAGGCAAAGGTAACACCGATAACCAGCACGGGTGACAACATGGCTTAATCCTCACCCGTTTCCATGATCAGTGCCAGCAGCACAATCAGCACCGCCCACACCGTAAACAAGCCCAGCGGAAACAGCGGAATGCCCCATACCTGCACGTTGTGATTCCACAATGCCAACAGCGGAAAGTTGAGGAAAGCAACCCCGGCGGCAAACAGAGCCAACAAGCGTTGCGTGGTCATGCTGCTTTTTAACATCTTGTTCCTCCTTATTGGATGGTTGAATCAGATTGCGATCACTTCCACCCGCTCACTATCCGTCAGCATCAGCCACGCACGAAGCTTCGGCAAGGCGGTAATCGCAGACAATTGTAAATAACCTTGCACCTGCGCAATTCCTTCCTGCTTTTTGGCTTCCCAACCGGCTGCACCATCGCCTTTTTTGGCGTATTTCAGCTCAATCAAATGCTGGTGTTTGACCGCAAATGGGCTACGTTCCAGTAACAATACGTCGGGGTATTTCTTGTCCATTTCGCGTTCGCTATGGATGAAATAAATCGGAAATTGGTACAGCAGCGTCAACAGCAGGGTTTTGATGTGCTTTTCATCCAGCTTGATCAGGTCGCGGTTGGAAAGCCCTGCCAATACCTGCTGCATTTCCACTGCCAAGGGTTGCAAATCACCTTGCAATGCCAGTGTTTCAATCGCCACAGGGAGCGTTTGGTTGGACAGTTTCAGTTGGTTGCGTTGTTCCAGTTCCACCTTGAAATACTGGAAATACAGTTCGCGAATGACGTGGTTAGGAATAGCAAAACGGGTCTGGGTCATGGTTTCACCACTGATGGTGACAAAGCCCATATACGCCAACAAGCTGATGAAATCGTTGCGGTCGAAGTGTTTATCCAGCTCAAATTTGCGTTGCTGTACTGCCAACACGTCACCGTTATTGATCAAATCGTCCAGCACCTGATAATTGGCATCACGGTCGCCAATCTGGAATAACGCCATGATCTTGCGGTAATCGGAGGCAATATTCTCATCCAGCATCCGTTTAGGGTAGGTGCAGTGTTGACGGTTAAACTCCATCACAAAGTACAACACCATATCCGAATTGAAGACGGTTTCAGCAGCCTCTGGATGAAAACGGTAGCCGTTGTACCAGTCGGTGACATCCGTCATCACTGCCTCGGTATTTAGCCCACATTGCACTGCAACAGGGTCAATCAGGCTGTGCGTTTCCTCATGGGTAAAGCCCATCGCCGCATTGAAACCGACGTGAATGGAAAGGTTTTTAGCAATATTGAAACCGCTGGTGAGGCTATCCAACATCAAGGGCGTAACACCGGTAACAAACAGTCGGTCTAACACGCCCGTCATGGTGGCACTTTTCAGCACTTCGTAGAAGCTGCGCACGAAACCGCCCTTGCCCATGATGCTTTGGAATAATGAGAGGTCTTCCGCCAGCAAGGTGTTGGCGAAATGGTCGTATTCGTCGATCAGCAGCAGGATTTTTTGCCCCGCCATTTTCACCGCTTCAAAGAAAATACGGATTTTTTCTTCAGGTGCAGCTTTTCCTGAAATACGGGCAAATACCTCAGGCGCGTAGCCATAACGGTGTAAAAAGTCCCCCAGACTGGTATTGACCGAAGCAGCGAAACCGTCATATACCCGTTCGGGGGTAGCTGTGGCAATCCCACTGAAATCCATCAGCAGTACCTGATAGCTGTTTTTCAGTGGCGTGGGGCATTGCCCAATGTGCAGCTTGCCAAACAGTGCCTCAAATTCATGCTGATGCGCCATATCGTAATAGTGCCACAGCATCGACACAAACAGGCTTTTCCCAAAGCGGCGCGGGCGCAACAGAAAATGGTAGCTGCCTGCGGTTTCCAGTTGGGCAATGTAGGCGGTCTTGTCGATATAGACATAACCACCCGTAATGACTTTTTTGAAATTGCTTTCGCCGTAGGGGATTTTCATGCTGTTGCTATCCGTCAGATGACTGTGTTTACAGTGTAGCGGATTCTAGCACCTTACTGGACTTTACAACCCATTGCGGCTATAAAAACAGCCATCCCCAACCACACAAGCGCTTGCTTGTGGCACTCGTTTTCCTCAGCCATTCCAGCAAAGACAAGGCGGAAGCACTCCAGCTCATGCATTGGCTGGAAAGCCACGGCTTTGAATCGCTGTTCCTCGATTCTGACGCACGGCATGGCATTGCGGCGGGCAGCGAGTGGGAAAAAGAGCTGTACCGTGAAATCCAGCGTAGCCACGCGCTGATTTGCCTACTGAGTGATCATTGGCTGGCTTCGCAGTGGTGCGGGTTTGAATTCATGCAGGTGCGGGCAAATCCTCACTGCTGAAAGAACTGGAGTGATTGCCTGAACCTGGCTTCGACTGTGCTCAGCCAGCGCACGTGCCGTTGCCTGAGCGCAGTCGAAAACAACCATCATTCCCCCGCCAATTCCTTGGCACGCCGCACCAACTCCGGCGTAAGCCGATAATCACATGCCAGCATGTTATCCAACAAACCGCTGACCTGCGGGATCAACTGCGCCTGTTTCGCTTTGAGCAACAAACCGACCGTACCCAATACCTCAAGGTGTTCCTGTTTGGCGGCTAACCTGCCACGCCGCTCATCCAGCAACACCGGGCAACCCGCCTGCTTTGCCAATGAAATGGCTTGGGTTTCACCTTCGTCCAAGCCATGATCCAGATAAGCAGGATCATGCGGGTCAAGATCAGGACACACCTTGACATACTGTGCAACAAATTCCCTAATGCGCTTGGCATCCTGTCGATGTACCAACACGGTGGACTCCAGCAAAACCGTTTCGGGTATCCGCACTTCCGAATAAAGCTGGCGCAACAAGTGCAAGTGATCGAGTTTGGACAGAATGACGAGCGGCCCGGTATCCGCAACAATCAGCACACTCACAGGCTGGCAACCCGTAGTTCATCTTCCAGATCCTCTGGCGGATAATCGACGACTGGTATCCCCTCCCGACTCAGGTGTTCGATGAACAACACGTAAGACATTCCGGCGACTTTGGCAGCTTTCCCCAAAGACAAAATACCTTCCTTGAACAAATATTCCGCCATAGCCACCTGCACCCCTTTGCCCAATACGGCATCGGTAAACGGCAAGGCGACCAGAATCGGCGCACCGCGTTTGGTAATCAGGGAAAGCCGCCCTGCTTCCGCCTCACGGCTCAATTCACCGCTACGTTCGCGCAAATCACGGATGGAAAAGGTTTGCATAATAGATTTCCCGTTTTCAATGTTACCCATAATGGTAGCACATACCAGACCACCTGACTAAAAGCCACTGTGTTTAGCAACACCCTTCAGGCATCAAGTATCTGTCCATCCCCTTCAAAAACGTAACAACCGGAATCACCTTAATCCCATCCACCTCCAGCACATCATCACCGCCATACAGCAGATACGGCGTCACTTGCGGATAATCTTCACGGAAACTTTTCAGCCCGCTCAAGTGTTTGCTGGAAACCTGCCGAGTGCGTTTGACCTCAAGCGCATAAAACCCATGTTCGCCGTAGCAGACAATATCCACCTCAATCCCAGTCGCCGTGCGCCAGAATGACAGGTCATAGCTCCAGTCACGGTAGGCATTCATGGCGCGAATTTCCTGCAACACCAGCGATTCCAAACACACGCCTTCCAGTTCTTCCGGGCTATCCAGTACCCCCTTGGGGCGTACATGGTAATAAATGCCGGTGTCAAACAGATCAAACTTGCGGTGCTGGGTCAGTTTGCGTTTGGCGCGTTTGCTGAAGACCGGCAGGCGGTAGGCAATCAACAAATCTTCGAGGATGGTGAAATAGTTTTCCGCCACCTTGCGGTTGATATTGGCTTCGCGTGCCACTTCAGTGATGTTCAGCGATTCGCCTTGGGAAAAACTGGCGACTTCCAGAAAGCGGCTGAAGGCGCCGATATTGCGGGTCAAGCCTTCTTGCTGCACCTCCTGCTCCAAATAGGTTTGAAGGTAGGCTTGCAAGTAGTGTTTGGGATTCTCTTCGCTGAATACCGACGGTAGCATCCCGTAGCGCAAGGCTCGCTCCAGCACAAAATCACTGCCCACTTCCTGCACCGTCAGCGGGAAAAAGTGGTATTGCAAAGCACGCCCCGTCGGCTGTACATCTGCATCACCGTAAAATGGAGTTCGTAACGCCATTTTATAATGTTTTTTGGCGTTAGCGACTCCATTTTCTCAGGCGAACCTCATCCCCCACTCCGATACGCCCGGAACATCCCCTGCTGCAAGCGTGCCACCACCTCACAAGCACCCTTCAAGTGATTACGCTCCAACGACGACACACTCGCCAACGGTAGTGCATTATCCGGCTTTACCCCCGCCTGCACCTGCCGAGCCTGATGCTGCAAACGCAAACGGCTAATCACCTCCAACGCCTCCAGCAATTCCCCCACATCAGCGCGGTTCAACGCTCCGGCTTCTGCCAAGGCTTGCAAACGTTCCACCGTATTCACCGGCGGCAAACCGTGCGCTAACGCATACACCCGTGCCATATCAATCACCGGCACAACCCCACGCTTTTTTAGGTCGATTACTTTTTCACCTACTGCATTGCGCTCACTCTCAAACCTGCCCCAAAAATTCAGCGGCGGTGAGAAGGTCTGCGCGTTTTCTGTCAACAAGCGCTGAAACAGACTACTGGCACGGGTACGCCGCAGCAAGTCATCACGCAGCCGCAGCCACAGACTGTCAGCACCATAAGTGCAGCGCAGATCGAAAAAGATGGTGGCATTCACCAAGGCTTGCGGTTCGGGGGTATCAATCCAATGACGGAAATACTCGCGCCACACGTGCAACGGTTGCCGCCATTGCGGGTTGGTTGCCATGATGTTGCCAGGGCAATACACATAACCACAGGCAGCCAGCCCGTCACTGACAAATTGCGCCACTTGTTGGAAATAACTGTCATGCAATTCCGCCACGAAACTGTCGTCCAGAATCATGGCATTATCCTGATCGGTGTGGATGGTTTGCTCGTAACGCCCCATCGAACCGGCAACGATGAACGCATAAGGAACGGGCGGTGCACCGAAACGGTTTTCCGCGAGTGTCAGCAGGCGATGCACAATTTCCTGCCCGACCAAACTGAGGGAGTGCGCAATGTCATGGGCAGGCGTGCCATTTTGCACCATGCGTACCAAAGCAGGCGGCAAATGTTGGCTAAGACGTGCCAAAGCCTCTACATCCGGGGCGACATGGATGTCACCGACCAGCCAAGCTGCATGATAGTCATACTGACGCAACAGGTCGAACATCGACACAATGCCGAAATTGCCCTCGGGCAGTGTAACAGGAACATGACGGATATTGCGCCTTGCCATCAACAACAGGGCTTCAGCAGGCATCAACCCAGCAGAAATGACCAATGGCTCAGGCGTCATGATGTGGCTGACCGGCAGGCCGGGGTCAAACCAAACAGCCAGCACTCGCGCCCGCAAATCCATATCCGTGACAATGCCTTGCAGCTTACCAGCAGCATCCAATACCAGCGCAGCCCGGCTGCCCGCCATTGTCATGCGGGCAGCAACAGTCTGGATGGTTTCATGTTCTGCCACAGTCAAAGCCGGGCAGGCAAGCTCGGTCAGGTGTACATGCAACACATCTGTCATTCTCCTCCAGCAGTTTCTTTTTATCTGAACTGGTTAGCCTGATAGCGCGTGGTCATGGTGTCCTGCATGGTGGAAACCACTTCAAACGCATCCTTCAGGTGACGCCGTTCCAACGCCGACAGTTCTTCAGGTGGCACATAGTTGTTGGGCTTCTGGCCTTTTTCAATCTGCTGTGCCTGATGTTGCAAGCGTACCGTACTAATGAACTCGAATGCATCCCGCAAATCATCAATGAGCGAGCGGGAAATGCCACCCGCCTCGGCAATCGCATCCAGACGTTCCCACGTATTGATCGGTTTCAAACCACTTGCCAGCGCATACAGGCGAGCCATGTCAATAACCGGCACAACCCCGCGCTTTTTCATGTCCATACCCTTGTCGGCTTTGTCATCCTTGCTATCCTTATCCAGCACAAAGCCACGGAAGAAGCCGACCGGCGGCTTGTGGCTCAGCGCATTGCCAGCCATGAATGCCTGGAACAAGGTACTGGCTCTGGTTTTCAACAGCACTTCTTCCTGCAAACTGTCGAGCAGGCTTTCATCACCGTGCAAGCAGCGCAGGTCAAAGAAAATACTGGCGTACATCAGCGCCATCGGCTCTGGCTTGTTGATCCAGGTTTCAAAGTAACCACGCCAGACCGACAGCGGTTGCCGCCACTGGTCATTGGTCGCCATTACATTGCCAGGGCAATACACATAGCCGCAGTCATTCAGGCCATCGCTGACGAATTTGGCAACATTACGGAAGTATTCACCGTGTTCGGCTTCGTTGTACTCATCCGACAGGATCATGCCGTTATCCTGGTCGGAATGAGCGGTCTGTTCGCGCCGTGCCATCGACCCTGCCACAATGAAAGCGTAAGGGACTGGTGGCTTGCCGAACTGCTCTTCCGCCATTACCAGCAGACGGCGCACAATGGCCTGACCGATGGAAGTAATGGCATGACCGATGTCATTGGCAGGCAGGTTATGCTTGACCAGCCCCACCAGCACACGCGGCAAACCCTTGCTGAGTTCCGCCAAACGCGCCACATCTGGCGCGGTAAAAATGTCACCGACCATGTAGATGGCATTCTGACTTTGCCCACGCAGCAAATCGGTGGCGGAAATGACCCCTACCACTTCACTACCGATGACCACTGGCACATGACGCAGGTTGAAACGAGCCATCAACAACAAGGCTTCGGAAGCCTGATCACTGGCTGACAACGTATACAACTTACGGGTCATGATGTCGCCAATCGGCTGGGCCACGCTCAACCCTTCTGCCACCACCCGCCGGAAATCGGTATCACTGACCATACCTAGCAGGCTGGCATCATCGCCCGTGATAATGGCGGTACGGCTTTTGCCAGCCATCATCTGCTGGGCAACCGACTGTACCGGCTCATTGCGCCCCAGCAGCAAGGGTGGCTTCATCAGGTCACGCACATGCAGGGTGATCATGGCGTAGTCATCGGAACCGCGCATTTCCTTGATCGCACTACGCAGACGTTCCGGCTTGCGTTCGGAGAAGTATTGGGAAACGCGCTCGAAACTATCCACCAGTTCCAGGAACAACGCACCCGGCACAGCGAAGAACAGGCAGTCTTCCAACGCTTTGACATTCATGCCCACCACGCCGCCACGCATCACCGAACGGTAGCCTACCCAGTCGCCCTTGCCGAAACGCCCGTACAGTTCACCATCTGGTAGGAACACATCCACTGCCCCACGGCGGACAAGCAGCACCTGATTATTCTGCTCACCGACTTTCATTACATCATCGCCTGACACATGGCATTTAAATGACACCGCTTCCGCCAGACGATCCAGCCACTCCGCTGGCAAATCCTTCAACGGTGAACATTTCGCCAAATAACTACGCACCTTGATCTGCTCAAGTTCCATACGACATACCTTTCACAAAAAAATTGTTGCAGCACAGCATAACGGATTTTACGCGGTGTTTAGTTGCTTTATAGCAAGAAAGTAGCCTGCCCAGACGTGATTTTTTCCAGTAAAGCGAGGAAAATCGGGCAGTCTGCCATCCGTAAGACACATTACACAGGAGAGATGATGCGGTTTGTGGATTTGTTTGCCGGGATTGGCGGTATCCGTCTTGGTTTTGAGCAGACCATGCAGGAACTGGGAATACCCTGCCACTGTGTACTTTCTTCTGAAATTGACAAATTTGCACAGGAAACCTACGCCCTAAATTTTGGCGAAACACCACAGGGTGACATTTACGGCATTCAGCAATTCCCCGAATTTGATTTCCTGCTGGCCGGGTTTCCGTGCCAACCTTTCTCTTATGCAGGTAAACAGCAAGGCTTCGGTGATACGCGAGGCACGTTGTTTTTTGAAATTGAGCGGATATTGCGTGAGCATAGACCCAAAGGTTTCCTGCTGGAAAATGTGCGTGGCCTGACGACCCACGACAAGGGGCGAACCTTCAAAACCATCCTCCAACATCTGGAAGCCTTGGGTTATGGGGTTGAATACCTGCTATTGAATGGCTCCAGCTTTGGCATTCCACAAAACCGGGTAAGGGTCTATATCGTGGGCATTTATCAAGACACACCACGTTTAGCCATCCAGTCAGACTTGGGAGCGGCAGATTCCCACAAATTCAAGGACAAACTGACACAATCCAGCCTGTTTGAAACCTCCTATCCGTTACGGGTTGTGCGCGACATCCTTGAACCCAGCCCAGCCAGCAAATACGACTGCTCCGTGGATTTTACCCAGCGTTTGTTGCGTATGGTGGATGGCAAAGCCGAAAACCTGCATGGAATCCGCATGATCGACCACCGCAATGGCAACTCCATCCATTCATGGGAACTAGGTATCAAGGGGGAATGCACTGAAGATGAAATAGCTTTCATGAATGCCCTGATTGCCAACCGCCGCAAAAAACATTTCGGTGCAGAACAGGACGGCAAAAAGCTGACGCTGGAGCAGATCAAAACCTTCTTCAACCCACCCGACCTAGACAACATCATGCGCGGCTTGCTGAACAAGGGCTACCTGAAAGACCACGGCGGCAAATTCAACCCGGTAGCAGGCAATATGTCGTTTGAAGTCTTCAAGTTCCTTGACCCAGACAGCATTTCCATCACGCTGGTCAGCAGTGATGCCCACAAACTGGGGGTGGTACACAATGGACACATACGGCGGATTACACCGCGTGAGTGCGCCCGCCTGCAAGGTTTTCCTGACAGCTTCCTCCTGCATCCGCAGGATACCAATGCTTACCGGCAGTTTGGTAACTCCGTCTCTGTACCGGTCATCAAGGCAGTGCTACTGGATTTGTTCCGGGGCAATTCTCAGGTATTACTGCCGATTTCCACCAAAACGTCATTATCACAAGCAGCCTGATCACCGCTTACAGACAGGCAATCACTTGTTGCGGGGAAATCTTGTGAAGGCAATCCAGATGCCCCAGCGGACATTCGCGCTTGAAACACGGGCTGCATTCCAGCCCCAAATGGAGAATCTTTGCCTTGTCACTCAATGGCGGGGTGTAATGGGGATCGGAAGAACCATACAGGGCAATCACCGGCGTACCCACGGCAGCAGCGACGTGCATCAAACCGGAGTCATTGCTGACCACCTTGTCTGCCAATGACAGCAAGGCAAGCACTTCCTGAAGGCTGGTTTTGCCTGCCAAATCAAAACAAGCGGGAGAAGCGGCAGCAGATGCAATGTCTGCGGTGACAGACGCATCCTTGCCGGAACCCAGCAGAATAACCTGCCCGCCTTGTGAAAGGTGATAGCGGGCAACTTCCACAAAATAGTCAGCAGGCCAGCGCTTGGCTCCGCCGTATTCCGCGCCGGGGCAGAGGGCGAGAATATTCTGCCCTTCTCCCAAAAACTTCTGCCGTACTGCTTCCCGCTGCGCCTCAGTCACCACCAATTGCGGCGGCTCAATTGCCGGTGGCAACGGCGCATCCGCTGGCAAGCCCAGCGCCACAAACCGTTGCACCGTCATGGTCAGCACCGATTTGTCGAGCGGGCGGATGTCATTCAGTAAACCGTAGCGCATTTCCCCCTTGTAGCCGGTACGTACCTGCGCCCTTGCCCAAAACGGCACGAGCGCAGACTTGAGGGAGCGCGGCAGCACAATTGCCCAGTCGTAGGCATTCGTCCGCAATGCATTGCCCACCTGGAAACGCTTGCGCAAGGCCAGTTCGCCGTGTGTTACCGGCATTTCAATCGCATGGTGGACTTGTGGCATCGCCGCGAGGATTGGCTTGCTCCACTTGGGAGCCAGCACATCAATCTGCAAATGGGGAAAACGTTGCTGTAAAGCCATGAACAGGCTTTGCGCCATTACCATATCGCCAACCCAGGAAGGGCCGACGATCAGGCAACGTTGGGGGTTAAACGCCATGTGTTTTAGTCAAGCAACCGGTAGAGCGTACCGCAATACGGGCAACGAGCGGTTCTGTCCGCACTGGATTCAATCGCCAGAAACACACGCGGATGTGAACACCACAATGCAGATTCGTCGGTTGGGCAATGCAGTGGCAAATTCTGCTGTTTTACCACCACTTCGCGGGTTTCATTCAGACGTTTGTAATCGGCAAGGCTTGGTGCAGACATAAAACCTCCAGCAATCAGTTACACGAGAGTCAGCCAGTGACGATACTTATCGGAACGACCATGCACAATATCCAGATACAGTGTCTGTAATTGCGTCGTCACCGGGCCACGTGAGCCTGAACCAATGGCACGACGATCCAGTTCACGGATCGGGGTTACTTCCGCCGCAGTGCCAGTGAAAAAGGCTTCATCAGCAACGTATACTTCGTCACGGGTAATTCGCTTTTCACGCACTTCAAAACCCAAATCACGCGCCAGTGTTACCACGGTTTTGCGGGTGATGCCGTCCAGTGCCGAAGTCAGATCCGGCGTATAAATCACACCCTCCTTGACGAGGAAGAAGTTTTCCGCACTACCTTCGGAAACATAGCCGTCCACGTCCAGCACCAGTGCTTCGTCGTAACCGTCATCCAGTGCTTCGCGCAATGCCAGCATGGAATTCATGTAGTTGCCGTTGGCTTTCGCCTTGCACATAGTGACATTGACGTGATGGCGGGTGAAGGAAGAAGTCTTGATACGGATACCTTTTTCCATGTTTTCCGCACCAAGGTATGCGCCCCAAGTCCACGCAGCCGCCATCACGTGCGTTGCCAGATTATCGGCACGCAGCCCCATACCTTCTGAACCGTAAAAGCACATGGGTCGGATATAAGCGGAATCCAGCTTGTTTTCACGCACGACTGCACGCTGCGCCTCATTCAGTTGTTCCTTGCTGAACGGCATCGGCATCCGCATAATTTTGGCGGAATTGAACAGGCGGTCGGTATGCTCCTGCAAGCGAAAGATAGCAGTGCCTTGATCGGTCTTGTATGCCCGCACCCCTTCAAACACACCCATGCCGTAATGCAGGGTATGGGTGAGGACGTGAGTTTTGGCTTCGCGCCACGGCACCATTTCACCGTCCAGCCAAATCAAACCATCGCGGTCAGACATCGACATTGCTTATCTCCACAGATCAAAATCAAACGGGAAGCATACACGCAGCATACATTTGTTGCCAGCCCGTGAAATGCAAAAAAAAGCCCTGCGGCATACACCGTCAGGGCTGGAGAAAACCTTTGCCCACTGGGGGTTGTGGAGCAAAAAAATCTAGTATCGGGCAGGGTCAAGCCCCTGAAAGACCGTAAATTGCTGTACTGGTTTTGCCCAGCCGGAGCCACGGGCAGCCGCTGTTGTCACCCGAGCATTGCGCTGAAAACCTACCTCAGCTTGCTGTATACCCCCACCCCGATTACCCAAATGATTGTACTCTGCCATGATCTTCGCAACATAATTGCGGGTTTCCTTGTATGGTGGGATCCCACCGTGCTTGCGCACAGCGCCCGGCCCTGCATTATAGGCTGCCAATGCCAGATGCGTATTGCCATTGAACTCGCGCAACATCTGCGAAAGATACCTGACCCCGCCTTTGATGTTTTGCCCGCTATCCCAAGCATTTGCAACCCCCATTTGGTCAGCCGTACCTGGCATGAGCTGCATCAGTCCCATCGCCCCAGCGCTGGACAAAGCCCCCGGATTGAAACAGGATTCCTGTTTCATCACCGCTTTTACCAGATTTTCGTCGACCCCATACATGCTGGCATAAGTACGGATGTCATCCATGTGCACAGCGGCCTTGCGCTCCAGTTGGGCATGACTTTGCCCACCGCAATGGCTGCGACTGACACCAGTCACGGGCAAAGATGTGGGCATCGGCGCAAAAACTGCCCCAGGTGCAGGTGGCACATACGCATTTTTGACCGGCTTGTTTTTCTGGGGAGCACCGTATTTGGCAACCAGTTTGTATTTGTTACCTTTTTTTGGGGTATTGGTCAGCCAACGGGTTCCTTGTTTATCCACATAGGTATAAACAGCCGCCTCTGCTGACTGGGCACACAAGCCTGCACCGCACAGCGCGGACAGTACCAACATACTTTTTGCGTGACGAGGATACTTGGGTGTATTCATTATTATCACATTATTTTTATTGATATTTGACTTACTGGAAAAAATACGGATCAACACCGTACTACACTCTTTTTATCATAATCATCCAACAAATCTTTTGTCTGAATATAATCACCGACTTACTGGCTTGTCCAGCAGCATCCAGACAAGCGGCGAAGTTGAAATTTTTCCATGCTGTTCTACACTTAACTGCAATTGGCTGAAATGCCAGTTGCGCGGGTATTCATAGGGATGGTGATACCGCACCCTAGGCTTGCGTACCCTGTGCGCGAGCCTTTTTTGTAGACTAACGGTAATCAATGCAAAATACGCGGATCAACCAGACGAAATGGAGAAATTTCCGCATCAAAGCGCTCGCCATCGTCTGCCAACATCTGGTAAGTGCCACGCATCACACCCAACGGGGTATCCAGAATGGTTCCGCTGGTATAACGGAAACCCTCCCCCGGCTGCAAATACGGTTTTTCCCCAACCACGCCTTCACCCCTGACTTCTTGGGTACGCCCATCCGCATCGGAAATGATCCAGTGCCGGGTTAATAATTTGGCAGCGATACTCCCCTGATTGACCATCGTCACTGTGTAGGCAAACACATACCTTGCCTGATCAGGGTCAGACTCTTTCTCAATAAAATGGGACTCAACCGACACCTGGATTTTGTAGCGCTCAGCTTCCATAAAAACCGTTCCTCAAACACTCTGTGCCAGAACATATAGCACTTTTGAAATATTCGACAACAAAATCCGACTAAAGCGGTTTCTTTCTTACAATAATACCAGATTATCGCGGTGAATCAGCTCCGGGGCATCCACATAGCCTAATACCTGCTCAATTGACTTGCTAGGCTGGCGTTTAATACGGTTGGCTTCTTCGCTGGAATAGTTGACCAGACCCTTGGCAATCAAACGACCGTCTTCGCTGACGCAACTGACGACTTCACCCCGATCAAACACACCTTCCACACGAGTTACACCAACAGGCAACAGGCTTTTCCCGGTATTGAGAATGGCATCAGCCGCACCACTATCCAACCACAACGTACCTTTGGCAGCCAGTTGCCCAGCAATCCACTGCTTGCGGGCAGCAATCGGGGCGGCATCCGGCAGCAACAACGTGCCTAGCTGCTCGCCAGCACGCAGGCGTTCCAACACCAGCGCTTCCCGCCCGGAAGCAATCACCGTGGCACAGCCGGAACGCGAAGCCCGCTGCGCTGCCAGCACCTTGGTACGCATCCCACCGCTACCGATCAGGGTTCCCGCCCCACCGGCAAACTCGACGTAATCGGGGTTGTTGGCGCGGCCTTCGCTGATCAGTTGCGCATCGGCAAACTTGCGCGGGTCTTTGTCATACAAGCCGGATTGGTCGGTCAAAATGACCAACACATCCGCCTCCACCAGATTCGCCACCAACGCCCCCAGCGTATCGTTGTCACCCAAACGGATTTCCTCGAAAGCCACCGTATCATTTTCATTGATCACCGGAATGACCTTGAGTTCAATCAGGGTGGTCAGGGTACTGCGGGCATTGAGGTAACGGCGGCGGTTAGCCAAATCGTCATGGGTCAGCAAGACTTGTGCGGAGTGGAAACCGTGTTGTTGGAACACCATTTCATAGGCGTGGATCAGGCTCATCTGCCCGATGGCAGCGGCAGCCTGCTTCTCAAACAGGGCTTTGGGCTTGGTTTTCCAGCCCATGCGGCTCATACCTTCGGCGACTGCACCGGAAGACACCAGCACGATTTCAACGCCGGATTTATGCAAACGCGCCATTTGCCCCGCCCAATCTGCCAGGGCTTCACGGTCTAGCCCCTCACCATCACGGGTGAGCAAGGCGCTACCAATTTTGACCACCCAACGCTGGGTCTTGGGTAGAAATTCACTGCGGTGATTGTTGTTCTGCATGTTCGTCCAGATACTGCATGATGTGGAAACACAGGTCTTGCGTGCCTTCGCTGGTAGCGGCGGAAATGCGGAATACCGGCCCTGTCCAGCCCAGTGCATCAACGATTTCCTGACAACGGGGTTCACGTTCTTCCGATGGCAGGATGTCGATCTTGTTCAGCACCAGCCAGCGCGGGTAAGCGGCGAGTTCATCACTGTATTTTTCCAGCTCTTGCTCAATGGTGCGCACGGCTCGCACTGGCTCATTTTCCTCCGCCATCGGCGCTACGTCCACCACATGCAGCAACAGGCTGGTGCGAGCGAGGTGGCGCAGGAACTGGATGCCCAGCCCTGCCCCTTCCGCTGCACCTTCGATCAGGCCGGGAATATCCGCCATCACGAAACTTTGCAATGCACCAACCCGTACCACACCGAGATTGGGGTACAAGGTAGTGAACGGGTAATCGGCAACCTTGGGGCGGGCAGCCGAAACGGCGCTAATCAGGGTGGATTTGCCCGCATTCGGCAAGCCCAGCAAGCCCACATCCGCCAGCAGTTTCAGTTCCAGCCGCAACACGCGCAATTCACCCGGCGTCCCCGGCTTGGACTGGCGCGGCGCACGGTTAACCGAACTCTTGTAGCGCAGGTTGCCAAGCCCATGCCAACCGCCTTTTGCCACCATCAGCCGCTGTTCCGGTTGGGTCAGATCGCCGATCAGTTCGCCGGTTTCCTCGTCATACACCACCGTACCGATCGGGACGCGGATTTCGCGGTCATCGCCTCGCTTGCCGGTCATGTTATTGCCAGAACCGTTTTCACCGCGTTGCGCTTCATAATAACGCTCGTGGCGAAAATCAATCAGGGTATTCAAATTGCGCTCGGCAACCAGATACACGTCGCCGCCATCGCCGCCATCACCACCATTCGGCCCGCCGAACTCGATGTATTTTTCGCGGCGGAAGCTGACGCAACCATTGCCACCATCGCCCGCCTTGACGCGGATTACTGTTTCATCAACAAACTGCATATCACATTACCTTGGGCAAACGGGTTGCCCACATACGCGAAAAGCCCCGACCAGCGGGGCTTTTCGCAAAGTGTCCTTATGGGACGCTTGCCTTACGCAGAGCAGCCTTCAACTGGCTGGATGCTGACAAACTTGCGGTTTTGCGCACCTTTCTGCTGGAAAACCACCACGCCATCTGCTTTTGCAAACAGGGTGTGATCCTTACCGATACCGACGTTTTCACCGGCATGGAATTTGGTGCCACGCTGACGTACCAGAATGTTGCCAGCCAGTACGAACTGACCGCCAAAACGCTTGACGCCAAGCCGTTTGGATTCTGAGTCGCGACCGTTGCGGGTACTACCGCCTGCCTTTTTGTGTGCCATTGCTGTATCCCCTTACGCTGAAATGCCAGTGATTTCGATCTGTGTCAGGTACTGGCGATGACCAGTACATTTCTGATGGTGCTTACGGCGGCGGAATTTCATGATCCGCACTTTTTCGCCGCGAGTCTGGGCCACAACGTTTGCAGTCACCTTACCGCCTGCAACGTAAGGTGTGCCGATTTGTACGGAATCACCTTCCCCGACCATCAGGACATTATCGAAATCAATGCTTGCGCCTTCTTCCACATCCAGTTTTTCAACCAGAAGGGTATCGCCTTGAGCGACGCGGTATTGCTTACCGCCTGTTACGATGACCGCATACATGATTTACGATTCTCCAAAAATGTCCTGTTAAAGAGCCGCAAGATTCTACCTGTAGCCCGCACTAAAAGCAAACGCGAAATAAATATTGACGCTACTTGAGGGTATCGCTTGACATGCTGGGGTGCTGTTCCTAGCATTCGGGACTTTCAGCAGCCCACATTATCATGGATTTCAACGCAATTCGCCAACTCGCCGACGCCGACATGCAGGCTGTCAACGCGCTGATCCAGCGCCGCCTGCACTCCGAAGTCGTGCTGATCAACCAGTTAAGCCACTACATCATCGGCAGCGGCGGCAAACGCCTGCGCCCGTTGTTGGCGTTGCTGGTTGCCCGTGCCTGTGGTTATCAGGGTGAAAAACACGTGGACGTGGCGGCGATTGTGGAGTTCATCCATACCGCCACCCTGCTGCACGATGATGTGGTGGACGAATCCGACATGCGCCGGGGCAAGGAAACCGCCAATAATGTGTGGGGCAACCAGGCTGCCGTGCTGGTTGGCGACTTCCTGTATTCGCGTTCCTTTGAAATGATGGTGGATGTGGGCAGTATGCGGGTGATGGAAATCCTCTCCACCACCACCAATACGATTGCGGAAGGCGAAGTGCTGCAACTGCTCAACTGCCACGACCCCGACACATCCGAACAACGTTACATGGAAGTGATCCATTCCAAGACTGCCAAGCTGTTTGAGGCGGCCTGCCAGTTGGGTGCGGTATTGAGCGGGCTGGATGCAGACAAGGAACAGGCGATGGCTCGGTTCGGGATGCACCTCGGCACTGCGTTCCAGTTAGTGGATGATGTGCTGGACTACACCGCCGATGCCGAAGAAATGGGCAAAAATGTCGGGGACGATCTTGCAGAAGGCAAACCAACCCTGCCATTGATCATTGCCATCCAGCGCAGCGATGCGGCAACAGCGGCCTTGCTGCGCCAAGCGATCGAACAGGGTGGGCTGGAACAGATTGATGCCATTATGCAGGCGATTGCCAACACCCAGGCGATTGATTACACACTGGAACGCGCCAAGGGTGAAACCGAAGCGGCGATTGCCAGCCTGCAATGCCTGCCGGATAGCGACTACCGGCAAGCACTGGAATCACTGGCATGGTTTGCGATCAACCGCAACCATTAATCAGCTAGCAACCTGATGCGTATCCCCCGTTTTTACGTCACGGAAGCACTCAGCATCGGACAGGAATTCACCCTGCCTGAGGGTACGTTCCGTCATGCCATGCAGGTCTTGCGTCTGAAAGTAGGCGAATCACTCATCCTTTTCAACGCACAAGGTGGTGAATATCAAGCGCGGCTTGTCTTGGCAGGCAAACGTACTGCTGCTGCCCTGATTGAAGGTTTCTCTCCGCTTAATAGCGAATCCCCATTGCACCTGACGCTGGTCATGGCCATCGTCAAACCTGACAAGATGGATTTCGCCCTGCAAAAAGCGGTGGAACTGGGTGTTGCCACCCTCCAGCCACTGATCACCCAACACAGCGTGGTGAGGATTGGCAAAGAACAAACCGATAAAAAGGTTCAGCATTGGGAAGGCGTGGTACAGGCAGCCTGTGAACAGTCCGGGCGTACCTGCTTGCCACCGGTACTGACCCCACTGACATTGGAACAATGGTTGCAACAGCCCTTCGCAGGCACGCGCCTGATTCTTGCTCCTGGGTTATTCCCACGCATCAATGCCCTGCCGCTGGATTTGCCCTCACCCTTTGCCCTGCTGATTGGGCCGGAAGGCGGATTTACAGACGAGGAAGTGGCGCAGTGCCAACAGGCTGGCGTCGTTGCCGTATCACTTGGGCCGCGCATCCTGCGTGCAGAGACTGCCAGCACGACGGCACTGGCATTGCTCCAGCACCGTTACGGCGACATCTGACCAGCTATTTGCGCTTATTTTTCCACGCTATTCGGCAAGGCCTCTTCCACTTGTTGCAGGAATTCGTTCAACGGCAAGGTAGGTGCTGCATGGATATTGAATGAACTCAAGGTCTGGTTGTAAACCGGATTCGGTGAAAACCCTTCGCCAAAGCTGGCTTCATCACCTAAACCGACCACCTCCAGAATAACCAGCGGCAAACTCAACAGGATTGCGATACCAAGAGCAGACCAAGGGCGTAAATAACTTGCCCAGCGTTGAAAGAAATACAGCAGCAACGTTACCAGCGGGATATTGTACAAGGTCAGCAACACATTCTGCGGGGTATCGGAGGTAAAAAAGTAATCCAGCCCATCACCAACCACACCCAGTAGGGATTTCAACAAAGTCAGTAAAGCCACAATTCCCAGCGCCGAACTGAACACCCAGCGGTGCGACACCAGCCAGTTGACCCCGGCGATAAACAAGGCAATAACCGCCATCACCACCAGATTGAGCAGGATGTCACTCAGATAATACCATACCCCTTGTTCCACAAAGGTATGCAGGTAATTTTCAGAAAACAGCCCGACCACAGCCAACACCAGCAACACCCCGACCCACACAGGGTTGGCCATGATGGAATAAAAACTGCCGAACTTGAGCATATTGGTAGGCGTAACCGGCGTATCGGAAGTCAGCAGGTTAAGGCGGCGACTACCCAACAACAGGCGACTGGGAACAGGTAAACGGGCTGGCAGTTCACCTAGCAAAGCCCCATTCATGCGTGTGCCGTTTTCTTTTGACAGGTTGTGCAGGTACAACTCGCCCGCTTCATCCTGCTCGATGCGCAAATGATGGGGAGAAACGGAAACATCCGAAAGAATGACATCATTATCCAGCGCCCGCCCAATCGTGACCGGGAACTGTTCCAGACGCTGATACTGGTGCAACCCGCGCTTCTGGATTTCGAGGATCAGTTTTGCCATTTGAATTCCCCCAGCATACGTTTGAGTACTTGCATGGCTTGCTCAAACGCAACGCCTTTCAGATCCAGGTTAAAGATCATCCCTTGCTGCTTGTGCCCAACCATCGCCCCCGTCACCATGACATCGCTCAAGCCTGCATAGTTGTGATAGTCACGGCGACAAACGGTCATCTTGAACTCCTGTTCCGCTATGCGAGTGAAACCGGCGTGGCAGTCAAAGTTGGTAACGTCGTTTTTGTCTGCCTCGCTGTTGGAAACGCTGACATTGCGTTCCTGATAGCTGTTGTAAAAGCGTGGGGAAATCATTGCATCACTGGTAAACCAGCGGTAGTCGTAGGCAATTTGCCCCACTTCCAGACCATCATCCAGGTAAATGGCGGCATCATTGGCACAACTGGTATCCCGTATCCGCAGCAATTCCTCTTCGTCCGGCTTGCTGACTTCATCCCAACAGCGGGTGAAATTGTCAATACTGCCAGGAACCCCGAATTTGCCAACCGAACGGACATTCCATTTGGCATCAAGCAAGCGCTCGAAGTACTTGCCTGTATGGGAATGAATCTGTTCGGCAATCCGTTCACTGATGTCAGTATCCGGCTTGAAACCCGTCAGTTTGAGCCGCCCCAGAATCACCCCAAGATGGCGGGCAGGCACCAGAAAACTGATTTCATTGCCTGAGGTGGCAACATTGACCCCGACCACTTGCCGCTCCTCATTCAGGGTTGGGCCACCACTCATGCCGGGATTCAAACTGCCGGAAAACAGGATATTGCTTTCATCACTATTTTTGAGGATACCGTTATTCGTGCCCTCGATAATGACAAAGCCCAGATCCATCGGGTTGCCCATCGCGTACAGCCGCGCTCCTTTGGGTGGCACATCGGCCAGTTCCAAGGGCGCACCCAATGGTGCATCAGCCCGCAACACCGCAAGGTCATGAACCACATCCACCGCCAACAATTCCAGACTGCCGGTTTTGCCAGTGGTGGAAAGATAATCCAGGTCGAACTCTTCCGGGTCATTTACAAACATGCTGACCACGTGATAGTTGGTCGCAATGATGTTGGGTTCCAGCACAATGAAACCCGAACCAATCGCGGTTTTTTCCCCGCCCTGCTTGCTGATGACACGCACCTGATAAATGGATTGCTCAGCATCCTGATAAATGGAAGAGGAGGCTGTTTCGGCAAGCCCCGCCCCCGCAAGCCCCAGCAAACACATTGCCAGTATGATTTTTTGTAATAAACGGTACATTCCCTGTTTTCCCGCTTGTAAAAGCTAGTAATTATAAAAATGCGCAAATTTAAGTCTGCGCTATAGCCGGAGTCGCCCCAGAAAAACTACATCACAGACTGGCAAAAACCTCACTAGCAATGGCGATGGTTTCCGCCAAATCAGCGTCGCTGTGCGCCATGGAAACAAATCCGGCCTCGTATGCCGATGGTGCGAGGTAGACACCACGATTCAGCATTCCGTGGAAGAAACGATTGAATTGGGCAATATTGCAGGCGGTCACTTGCTGATAGGTATCAATGCGCTGTTCTGTGGTGAAGAAAAGCCCAAACATGCCACCAACCTGTTGCGTAGTGAAGGGTATTCTAGCCGCATCGGCTGCCTGTTGCAGCCCCTTGACGAACATTGTGGTCTTTGCAGTGAGTTCAGCATAAAACCCCTCACGCGCAATGATTTCCAGCATCTTCAAACCGGCGCTCATGGCAATCGGATTGCCAGACAGTGTACCTGCCTGGTATACCGCCCCCAGTGGGGACAGATGGGACATGATGTCGCGTCGTCCGCCGAATGCGCCGACCGGCATTCCGCCGCCAATAATCTTGCCCAACGTGGTCAGGTCAGGTTTGATGCCATAAACTGCTTGTACTCCCCCCAGAGCGACACGGAAGCCAGTCATGACCTCATCGAAAATCAGCACTGAACCCGACTGGTCACAGACTTCACGCAGGGTTTCCAGAAAACCGGGCACGGGTGGAATGCAGTTCATATTGCCGGATACTGGCTCGACGATGATGCAGGCAATTTCATGCCCGCGTGCGGCAAACACTTCGCGTACCTGTGCGCTGTTGTTGTAGTCCAGCGTCAGGGTGTATTGCGCCAGTTCCGCCGGTACACCGGGCGAGCTGGGTTGACCAAAGGTCAAGGCACCAGAACCGGCTTTCACCAGCAACGAATCGCCATGCCCGTGATAACCGCCCTCAAACTTGACCATGTAATTGCGACCGGTAAAGCCGCGAGCCAGCCGGATGGCTGACATGGTGGCTTCCGTACCGGAGCTGGTCATACGCACCATTTCAATGGAAGGCATAATCTCGCAGATTTTTTCTGCCATGGTGATTTCGAGTTCGGTCGGTGCGCCGTAGCTCAAGCCGTTGATGGCTGCTGCCTGCACGGCGGCTACCACTTCCGGGTGAGCATGACCTGCCACCATTGGCCCCCAGGAACCGACGTAATCAATCAGGCGGTTGCCATCCGCATCCCACATGTAAGCGCCCTGGGCACGCGCAATGAAACGTGGTGTTCCCCCTACGCTACGGAAAGCCCGCACGGGTGAATTCACACCACCGGGGATGGTTTGCTTGGCTTGCTCGAACAGGGCTTCGGAACGGGTCACTGCGGGAATCCTTGGCAAATATTAATAATCGCTTATTTTCAATGAGCCAGCCACTAATGTCCAGTCAGGTATAAAAAAACCTGTGCTGCTTTGCAACATTTCTCAATTTGCTGTCAGCCTGCTTGCCTGACAAACTGTTGCTGGTAAAGGCTGGCTTGCTGGCGAATATCCGGGTTTCCCAACACATCGGTGATGACTGCCAGCATGTCAGCACCGTTTGCCAGCAACACAGGTGCTTCAGCCAGCGTAATGCCGCCAATAGCGCAGATAGGCAGACTCAGACGGGCACGGGCTGTTTGCAACAAAGCCAGACTGGCACGGGTTGCTTCCGGCTTGGTTGGGGAAGGGAAAAAACTGCCGAACGCCACGTAATCAGCACCTTGCGCCGCCGCGACCTCTGCCAGTTCCAGACGATTGTAACAGGACACGCCGATGATGGATTTTTTCCCCAAATAATCGCGGGCAGCCAGCAGTGCGGCATCATCCTTGCCGACATGCACTCCATCCGCCTGCACGGTTTTCGCCAGATGGATGTCATCGTTGATGATCAACAGCGCATTGTGTGCCTGACACAGGCTGCGCAGTGCGGCAGCTTCCTGTTCCCGCCGCAGCGGATCGCTGGTTTTGTCGCGATACTGGATGAGGGCTGCGCCCCCGAGAAGTGCCTGTTCCACTTTTTCCAGCAGGGTATTGCCGGTGGAACCATCCGTGATCACATAAAGCCCTGACAACATGCTTGCTGTATTCCTGATAGGGATAAACGCCCTATTGTCGCAGCTTACTGGGCAGATTCAATTTGCTTTGATACCAGTCAACGATTTTTCATTTACATGGTCTAAACTGCTGTTGTAATAGAAATATAAACTACAAAACGCGAATAAGGCATACAAATCATGAAGATAAAATATTTTTTGAGCACAATGCCTGCATGGTTGGCAGTGCTACTGGTGTCCTGCACGTCCGTCACGCCACTCAGCGACAATACCAGCACCACCAATGGCCTGAAACGGGCTAGCGCTGCCGGGTTACATGCCTATCTGACAGAAAAGCTCAGTGCCGAGCCACGCCCCGTTGCCTTGCCCTCCCTGATGCCCAATGCCGCCGGAGCAGCACGTAGTGCCGAAGCCAGCCCCGCGTTTTCCACCACCAACTTGCAGGAACAAGGGGTTGACGAAGCTGACCTGCTCAAAACCGACGGGCGTTATCTTTATGCCATTGGCGTACCGAACGATAGCCAATACGTGGAAGACACCCTGCGTATCATGCAGATCAGTGAGGATGGTGCCCGTCTCAACGAGGTCAATCGCCTGAAACTTTCCCCCATGACCGGCTTGTACCTTGCTTCCGGCAACAAGCAACTGGTGAGTATCGGCTCCAGTTTCAATCAGACCATGCCAGCCTTGCGGATGCCACGCCCCTACCTGCTGATGCCGGAAAAAACCGACCTTCAGTACGTGGATGTCAGCAACCCGGCAGCAGCCAAACCCACCCTGAAAGTCAGTCTGGATGGCAGCCTGATTGCCAGTCGGCGCGTCAACAACACTCTGTACCTAGTGTTACGCAGCTATCCGCGCATGGAAGGTTTGGGCTGGGTTCCCTACGCCAGCAGCGAGGAAAACAAGGCGAAAAACAAACAGGCACTGGCAAGCATGAATGTCGCCGACCTGTTACCCACCTATAGCCTCAACGGTGCTGCCAGCCAGCCACTGGTTGCCCCGGACAACTGCTACATCAACCAGCAGGAAAGCAAGGAACAGCACGCCCGCCATGAAATTGTCAGCATCGTCGCACTGGATTTGAACGCCAACAGCCTGCGTTTCAACAGCCGCTGCTTTGTCGGCTCAACCGAAACCCTGTACGCCTCACCACAGGCGCTTTACGTGGCAACTACCGATTATCACCATGACCCGGTGCAAGGCTCGCGCAGCAGTACCGGCATCCACAAGTTTGCTTTTGCGGGGACTGACATTGCTTATCGCGGTACAGGTGACGTTCCCGGCAATCTGGGCTGGAAGGAAGACCAGCGCCCGTTCCGTCTAAGTGAACAGGATGGTTTGCTGCGGGTCATTACCTACAATGACACTTTTACCAACCCGACCACGGTATTGACCACACCGTATGGCAAATCGCCTGCCATTCTCAGCATCCTTAAAGAAGGCGGTGAATCCGGTCTGACACTGGTTTCCCAGTTGCCCAACCGCCAACGCCCTGCCCATCTGGGCAAGCCGGATGAACAGCTTTACGCCACCCGTTTCATCGGTGACAGTGCTTATCTGGTGACATTCCAGAGCACCGACCCCTTGTATGTGCTGGATATGAGCAACCCGCAAGACCCTTACATTGCCGGGGAACTGCAAATTCCGGGTTTCTCCGATTATTTGCACCCGGTTGGCAAACACCTGTTGCTAGGGATTGGCAAAGACGCTATTCCCGCAGCAAACGGCGAATTCCGGGGAGCTTGGTATCAAGGGCTGAAACTGTCACTGATCGACACCAGTAATCCCGGTAACTTGCGGGAAGTGAACAAACTGATCCTCGGCAAACGGGGCACGGATTCTGCTGCCCTGCATGACCACCATGCGGTCACAACCTTGGCCGGAAACAGCTTGCGGGTCGCCTTGCCTGTCAGGTTGCACGAAACACCCCAACCCGGCATGAGTGGGCAACCTTCCGATTATTACGGGCATACCCAAACCGGGTTGTACCGTTTTGAAATCGACCAGAGCGCCCGCAAAATCCGCAGCTTGCCACCCCTGATTACCGAAAAAGCCCCGGAAGATTTCTGGCATTACCCGGAAAGGGATCGCAGCATCATCAGCGGCAACAACGTGCATTACTTTCACAACGGTGCGTTCTGGTCACAGGATTGGGCAGGCAGCAACGCGGTGGCAGGCAAGCAATAAGCTAACGGGTTTCGGTACTATTTAACAGAACGTGGCAGGGTTTCGCTGTACCTTTGATTTCAAGCCTTGGCGAGAGGCGAATTGAAACCAGAGGGAGAAACCACCATGAAACGTTCCAGTATTATTGCTCACGCACTGTTGTTATTTGGTTTTGCAGGCTTTTATGCTGCCCCGGCTGCTGCCTTGTGTGTCACACCGGGTGAAGAAGGGTCATGGGCTAATGTAGATGCCAACACCCGTAGCATTGTCCGGGCTGATGTGCGTTTCCAGTGTCAGGATCAGATTTTGAATGGCCAGCCTTACCCACCCGGCGAACCGTTTTACATCAAGCTGTACGGTGCTTGCCACCCAACCGCGTGTGAATGGCAGGAAGTGGGAGCGAACAACATTGCCGGTGGCTGGAAGCGTGGCACGATTGATCAGGGCTTTGCCAAACGTGACATCCGTTTCAAACGTTTGGCTGACGGGCGGCTGCGGGTCATCATTGACACCGATTTCCGTGACCCCAGACGCCGCGATTACCGTTCAGATGAATTGTTTAATCGCCGATAACCCGACCGTATGAATCTCTGCTATAACTCAGGGATGACAAGCGAGGCAGGGAGTATTCACATGGGCGTCCGTCTGAACAATAACATCGCAACCTTTGACATAGACACGACTATCGAGCAGATCACCCTACAACTGCTGGGAAAATCACCCGATTACATCGTGCTACGTCGCCCCCGGCAAGAAACAGGCCGCTTCTGGTTCTACGTGTTTACCAGCCAGGAGCTGTTACAACGCATCCAGCAATGTATTGGGCAAGTATCCGGCAGCACTTTCCCGCACTTGCTGGATTGCCTGCCACAACTGCGTGAAAGCGGCTCAGCACCCGTGGTTCCCGCCAATATCCAGTTGCCGCGCTGGACAGATGAATACGGGCGGGGCAACTGGCACGCTGCGCAATACCCGGTAGCGGTGCGCGACAACCAACCCAGCGGTGTATGGGAACCCACCCAGTCTGCTGCACCGCCTGCCGCTAGCCCCGTCACTCATGCCAAACCTTCCATTCTGGAACAGTTGGGCGTTGATTTCGGCAAACTCGACTGGGGCTCACTGACCAGCAGCATCCTCTCTCACCCTACCCGCAGCACGAATCCGGGCGACATCCTCAACCGCAGTTACGGCTCCCCTTCCATTACCCGTGACGGTTCGGGAGGCTCTGCCAGCGGTGCGGATACCACCAGTGCAGGTGACGGGTTTGAAACCTTGTCCCCCCCTGACAACAAGATGCAGGAAGTTTTTCCCGCCATTGAGCCATCCAGCAAGTCTCCCGTTGTTGGCGAAAGCCTGACCCTCAGCATCAGCCTCAAACCCCAGGCTGACACGGAAACCAGCGGTACGGTCGGCTTGCCCTCAGCGGCTCCCGATTTTGTGTTCAAGCTGACAGTCCACCTGTTGTGCGGCAAGGAAAGCCTGTGGGACACGCTTGAATACAGTCAGGCAGCGGGTACTGGCAAAGCCGCCAGTTTCACCTTCACCGCCCCCGATGTGGCACTGGATGCCAGCGGCAACTACCCCGAACGGGAAAAGCTGCTGGTGGTCGCCAACTTTTATTATGAAAACCGCTGGTGTGGCGAAGGCCAGCGTTACCTGGATCTGCGTCTGGATGACACGGTAACGCCGTTACGCCGCTTGCCCAAACCTGCCGAAAACCACTGGCGCAGCCTGATCCTGCTGGAACAGGGCGCACAACCACCCGACCTGCTGGTACGTATCCACAAAACCGGCGAACGAAGCTATCGCTGGGTATGCCTGTCACGTCACATGCAGTTTGACCGCAACCTGCCTGCGGACATGAGCCTGCCGGAAAATGCCGCTGATTTTGTGTACGACCTGTTTGAGCAGTATTCCCGCGCCACCCTCAACAGCGTCAAGGTTGAAGAAATCAAGGGGGTAGGCGAACACATCTACGACAGCACCCCGGAACTGTTCAAGACCACTTACTGGGCACTGCATAACCACTTGCAAGCCAACAACCAAGCGTTCCAGAACATCCTGTTCATTACCGATGAGCCGTTTATCCCGTGGGAACTGATGCGGGTGGCAGACCAGCAGCGTGGTGCAAACATTGCTGCGGAATTCCTGTCGGTACGCCATGCGGTCGGGCGCTGGGTAGCGGAGTGTTCTTCGCGCCTGTCACAACAGATTCCGGTCAGGGAAATGGTGGCTTGCGGCTCGGATTACGTGGGCTTCGATGCAGTTTACCCCACCCTGCCGTGGGTCAAGGATGAGCTGGCCTGGCTGGGCACGCAGTATCAGGCCAAAACCGTGCCGCTGAAATCGGCAGACGTGCTGAATTTCCTCAAAACTGGTTCGGCGCAAGCCGTGCATTTCGCCTGCCACGGGCAGATGGATCAGCACAACCCGCTACGCAGCCAGTTGATTATGGAGGATTCCCCTGACAACCTGCGCCCCACGGTGATTTCAGCCAATGAAGTCGAAACCGGTCTGGGCAAGGAACATCCACTGGTGTTCCTCAATGCCTGCCAGCTTGGCTCCAGCGGGCAAGCCCTATCGCTGATGGCGGGGTTTCCGGGGGCTTTCCTCAAAGCCGGAGCCAGTGCCGTGATCAGCCCGTTGTGGACCATCAGCGATGAGCACGCCAAAGCCATTACCGAGCAGTTTTATCAAGCCGCTTTCGCCAACCCCGGTGCAACCCTGGGGGAAATCCTGCAAACCATCCACCGCCAGTGGGAAGACAAAAAACACCTGACCTTCCTGGCTTATGTCCTGTATGGCGATCCGCAGGCCAAGGTTTTTTTCCGCCCAGCCAACAACTAGACAACCGCGAGGAAACACCATGAGCAGCAACATTTTTGACCTGAAGGAAAATCCCACCCCCATTGAATTGCGTGAGGCAGGCATCGTCCTGATTGCCCCTGGCCTGCGCGGGCGTGGCAGCTATGCCGGAAAGCGCGAAACCGGTCAAACCCGCGCCCTGAGCGGCGAACGCGATGCACTGGACAAGGCTATTGCAGAAGCCGGGCTGGAAGACCGCCATACCCTGATACTGGAAGCCCCTACCCCGGAACCACAGCTTGGCAGTACAACCCGTGCCGGTGGGCAGGCGGTTGCCCACGATGCCATCCAGTTGCAGGTGGCAGGCAGGCCGGATGAAGTGCAATTTGCCATTTATACCGATGAAGCAGGCACCATTTCTTTCCATTACCCGCAAAAAACGGCAGCCGATGCGACCGGAACCCGCGCTTTCGGCTCACCACTGCAATACCGCTACCAGATTCCCTTGCGCAAGGCTCGCGGGGAAGGCACGGAAGGCTCACGTGGCTTACTAGGTTTCATCGGCAGCAAGATCGTCAAGATTGTGGTCGGCAAGCTACTGGGGACTCAAACCGGCAAACTGGGGCACTGGGCCATCCAGAAGTGGGAAAACAGTGCGCGGGCATTTCAGGGCTTGCATGGCGGGGCGGATTTCAGCAGCCTGATGCAGGCCGAGCCGCAACCGTTTGGCGCATGGGACAGCATTCGTGGCAAAAAAGCCCTGCTGTTCGTGCATGGAACCAGCAGCAGTACCGCCGGTGCATTTGCCGGATTGTTGGAAGCAGGCAACCGTGATGTTGCCGATACCCTGTACCAGCGTTATGGCGGGCGGGTACTGGCTTTCAACCATCACACCATGAGCATTGGCGTGGCAGACAATGTGCGGCAGTTTTATGAAGCGTTCCAGCAGCATCCGGGTGAATACACATTCGACATCATCTGTCACAGCCGGGGTGGGTTGGTGTCACGCGCCTTTACCCGGTTGCCGGATGCCTTTCTGGCACAACGGCTGGATGGCTGGCAACGTCCCGCAGCGGTGAAAATCCGCATTGACCGCATTGTATTCGTGGCAACCCCGAACGGTGGCACAGACTTGGCTCGCCCCGGCAATATTCCGCAGGCGCTGGAACGGTTGGCAAATTACGTCAATATTTTCCCCGACAGCCTGCTGACCATTGGCGGCGGCATGTTGCTGTCGCTCGCGGCAGGAATTGCCGAAGCCGGTTTGCCGTATGTACCGGGTCTGGATGATCAGCAACCGGACAGTGAACTCGTCAAGGCATTGACGGATTCACAAGCCGAGGCTCCCCGTTACTTTGCATTCCAAGCCAATTATGAAGTGTCTGGCAAATTGCGCGAGGCCATCAAGGCCAGTGGCACAGTACTGACCGGGGCAAACCGTTTCGTGGATGGTCTGTTTGGTGAGTCACCCAACGATCTGGTGGTTCCCACCACCGGCGTTGCCGATAACCGCCATTTCCGCTTGCCGGAAACCCAGGTGGTGAAATTTCAGGGCGACAAGGTGCACCACACCAACTTTTTCTTCCAGCCGGATATTCGCCGTTTGCTGGATTTCCTGCCGGGGTAAGCGCTCAGGCGTCGCGCTCATCCCACAGTTGCTGGTGGATTTTGCTGTTCAACACCCAGGCGCAAAATCCACCGATCAGGATGGCAGAAATGAAATTCCACAAGCCATACAGCATGAAAAAGGCGTAGAGTGCCGCGCCCACCGCTGCCAACCAGCCTTTGGGCAGGAACATGTCTTCCTGGGCCATATTGGTCAAGGCATACAGCATGGGGTCTTGGGCAAGCAGCGGGGGGGAATCCGCCAGCAGGAAAGCGATATAAGCCGCCACACCCAGCAATATGGCACTAACCAGCGTGGTGAAGGCACCATTTTCAATCCAGCCTTCCAGCAAGGCATAGGCAATCAGCATGACCGCTACAATCAATGGCGCAGTCAGGATGGCAATTTGCCAGAAACTGTCCGCCACGGAACCCCGCACCAGCCATTCCAGCCACACCGGACTCATGGAACCCAGTGCAGCATGGATAGTGTATGGCAAAGCAACCACAGTCATCAGGATACCAGCCTTTTTCTTGACCGAGGTCACTTGCTTATCCAGCGCCGATGCCAGCGGATAACCGCAGGCAGGGCAGGAACGGGCGCGGGAACTGATTTGCTGGTTGCATTCCGGGCAGGTGATCAGAGCCATTGGCGGTACTTCCTCAGTTTTTGTCGTTGGGTCATGATAGATTTACCGAAACCGTAGCAAATGGTTGCTTCCAGGTAAAACAAATCAAGCCGATAGCTTGCTGACTACCCGTAACAGCTTTTCCTTGGCAACCTTGCCCACTTCTTGTGCTGCATCGCTTTGTGCCAGCCCCAGCACCGTGACAGGATCCATGAAACTGACCACGACGCTGCCGGGAGCCGTTTCATACATGATGAAATTGCATGGCAGCAAGGTGCCTGCATTCGGCTCCACCTCCAGAAGCTGTGATGCCAGCTTGGGGTTGCACGCACCGAAAATACGGTAAGGCAGGATGTCCTTGTCCATTTTGGCTTTGAAAATGGCCTGCACGTTGACTTCGCTGACAACGCCCAACTGTTCTTCCAGCAAAACTGCCCGGACTTTTTCGATGGCTTCTTCAAAACCGCCCTGAAGCGTAGTGTTGAACTCGTATGACATGATTTTTCCTTTCTGTTGAAACTCAGAGGCGCAAGTTTATGCACCCGCACAAATGCGAACAATGCAAAATCACAAACGCTATGATATATCTTGCCATTCCATTAAGGAGGAGCATCCATGAAAAAAGAAACCATCTCGATCCACGGCGGCTATGTCACCGACCCAACCACCAAATCGGTTGCCGTGCCAATTTACCAGACCGTTGCGTATGAATTCGACAATGCCCAACACGGTGCTGATTTGTTCAATCTGGCGGTTCCCGGCAACATTTATACCCGCCTGATGAACCCGACCCAAGATGTGCTGGAAAAGCGTGTCGCAGAGCTGGAAGGCGGTATCGCTGCCCTGGCACTGAGTTCCGGCATGGCAGCCATTACTTACGCCATCCAGACCATTGCGCAAATCGGCGACAATATCGTTGCCACCCCGCAACTCTACGGCGGTACTTACACCCTGTTTGCCCACATGCTGCCGCAACAGGGCATCGAAGTACGCTTTGCCGCCAGTGACAGCGCGGAAGACATCGAGAAACTGATCGACGCCAAGACCAAGGCTGTTTTCTGCGAAACCATCGGCAACCCTGCCGGTAACATCGCCGACATCGAAGCCATCGCCGCTGCCGCCCACCGGCATGGTGTTGCCGTCATCGTCGACAGCACCGTTGCCACCCCAATCCTGATGAACCCTATCGCATACGGGGCTGACATCGTAGTACATGCGCTGACCAAATACATGGCAGGTCACGGCAACTCGCTGGGCGGCATCATTGTCGATTCCGGCAAATTTCCGTGGGCGGAACACGCCGAGCGTTACCCTACCCTGACCCAGCCGGAACCTTCCTACCACGGCGTGGTATACACCGAAGCACTGGGGCCTGCCGCCTACATCGGTCGCGCCCGTACCGTACCGCTGCGTAACACCGGTTCTGCCATTTCACCCTTCAATGCTTTCCTGATTCTGCAAGGGATTGAAACGCTGGCACTGCGCATGGAACGCCACTGCGACAACGCCCTTGCGGTTGCTAATTACCTGAAAAACCATGAGAAAGTGGAATGGGTGAAATTTGCCGGTCTGGAAGGCGACCAGTATCACTCGCTGGCGCAGAAATACTTCAACGGCAAACCAGCCGCGCTGATGACCTTCGGCATCAAGGGGGGCTTTGAAGCAGGCGTGAAATTCTACGACCAGTTGCAGATGATCAAGCGTCTAGTGAACATCGGTGATGCCAAAACCCTAGCATCACATTCCGCCTCAACCACTCACCGCCAGCTCACCCCGGAAGAGCAACTGCGGGCAGGTGTCACACCGGAAACCATCCGCCTGAGCATCGGTATCGAGCATATCGACGACATCATTGCCGATATGGAACAGGCATTCGCCGTAGTGTAAACACGGCTGGTCTGGAGTAGGGATTCTCCCTACTTCAGGCTCCTGAACACCATCACCAGCTTGCCTTCCCCGTCAAACAACTTCAGCTCATTGTCGCTCTTGTCCAGTTTTGCCATGCTGGGCAAGGCTGCTAGGTATTTCTCTTCCCAGTTGCCACCATCCACAAAGGTCGGGCACACCGCCTCCTCGCATTTACGCTGGGTGGTTTCAATGTCCTTGATGCCAAACAGGGTATCGTTGGGGTTGACGAATGTCCCCGCATAGCTGTTGCAGCCGGAATAACCGGATACCGTACCGTTATGGAAAGTCATGGTAATGGCGAGCTTTTCCGGCGGGACTTCATCATTCAGCCTGGTCAGCAACCAGAAGGTGCTGTTCAGATTGCGGTGATAAAGCTCAGGCAGCAGGCAAACCACCCCGTCACGCACCGCATCCGGTGTGGCAGGCAATGCAGCAGCAGGTGCGGCTGCCTCTTTTTCCGCCTTGTCTTCCGCCTTGTCTTCCGCGTGTACGGCGACACCACTCCCCATGACCAGCCACAAGACACTGGCAGATACAAAAACAGTATATTTTTTCAGCATAACGCAGCCCCTCGGGTACACTACAAACCCGTTAATCTAGTACGAAATCAGACATATTGCAGGGCACAATGCATCTTTTCAGACATAAGGCGCTGGGAGTACTACTAGCTCAAGCGGCTTTTGCCACAACACTTGCATACTCAGATGGTGTTGCTCGCCCTGCTTGCTGGAAAAAAAGCGGATGTCTCCTTCCAGATTTTCCATCTGGCGCAAATCATGCTGTTCCAGCACCCGCATAAGCTGGTGCGTGACTGGCGTACTGGTTTCCAGCACCGTCATCCTGCCGTGGGTCACATCATGGATAGCTTCTGCCAGAAAGGGGTAATGGGTGCAGCCCAGCACCAGCGTATCCACCCCCGCATCCAGCAAGGGCAAGGTATAGTGCTTGAGCAACTGGCGCACAGCATCACTGTGGAAATCCCCGGCTTCGACATGTTCGACCAGACCGGGACACGCTTGGGTAATCACCTGTACGTGACTGGCGTACTCACGGATCAAACGGTGCAAACGTGGGCTGTTCACTGTTTGCTGAGTCGCCAGCACCCCCACCACCCCGGTCTGGGTCAGGCGTGCTGCCGGTTTGACCGCAGGCTCAATGCCCACCACCGGAATCGGCAATACCTCCCGCAAATAATCCACTGCATGGACAGTCGCCGTATTGCAGGCCACTACCAGCGCCTTGACCTGCTGCTCCAGCAGGAAATCAGCCACCCGCTTGCTACGCTCACGGATATAGTCAGGGGTTTTGCCACCATACGGCGCGTGACCGGAATCAGCTACATAAATCAGGTGCTCATTGGGTAACAGACGGTGGATTTCCCGCAAGACCGAAATCCCCCCCAGCCCGGAGTCAAACACCCCAATCGCTTGCTGGCTGGGCATGGCTTAGCTGTGTTCCTGCAAATAATGCAACCAGGCCGCAAACAGTTCCGGGTCGGGTGAAACCACCACCGAACGTGTTTCCATCGCAGCCTTGAACACCGGCTCGCCCTGCAAGGTACAAGCATGACCACCAGCTTCAGACAGGATCAGCGTACCCGCTGCCAAATCCCACAGCTTCATCCCGCCATGCAGGTACAATTGCCCCCGGTTGGCTGCCATCCATGCCCATTCCAGCACGCAACTACCGATATTGCGTTGCGAACCGTAGGGGGGATGTTTCATCAAGGCACATTTCAGTTCATCCCCGAGACGTTTGAAATCAACCACTGCAACCGCATTGCGCAGTTTGAAACCGGTTGACTGGCATTGCAGGCGTCTGCCATTCAGCCACGCCCCCTGCCCGCGTTGCGCGGTAAACATTTCATCACGCAAGGGATCGTAACTCAGCGCCAGCACCACCTCACCCTGCCGGATCAACGCCAGTGACGAGGCAAACAGGGGAATGCCTGCCGCGAAATTGCTGGTTCCATCCAGCGGGTCGAGACACCACAAGGCATCCGACTCACGCAGCAAGCGTTCCTGCTCTTCCCGCTCCATTTCCTCGCTCAGGAACGCGATGTCAGGCCAGTGCTCATGCAGGAAAGCGCGGACACGCCGGTCAGTTGCCAGATCAGCCTCAGTCAACACACTGCCATCCTGTTTCAGGGAATAACCCACACGCTCAAAGCGCGGCAGGATTTCTTCCCGCGCAATATCACGTAGCGCCTGTGCGAGTGTTTGCAGGTCTGGCAACATGGTTTATCCTTCATGCCGAAAAAAGGAATGATACCATGAGCCGATTTCTCAACGACAAAGACTATTTCCACGGCAAATCAGCCTGTACTGGCGTATTGCTGGTCAATCTGGGTACGCCGGATGCGCCCGACAAACCATCGCTGCGCCGTTACCTGAAGGAGTTCCTGTCTGATCCGCGCGTGGTCGAAATCCCCCGTATCGTCTGGTATCCGATCCTGTACGGCATTATCCTCAACAAGCGCCCGGCTGCCAGTGCGGAAAAGTATCAAAGCGTGTGGACAGCCGACGGATCGCCCCTGCTAGCCATTTCCCTGCAACAGCAGAAAGCCTTGCAGAAAGAAATGGAAATCCGCTTTTCTGGCCCAGTCAAAATCGAACTAGCGATGCGTTACGGCAATCCGTCGATTGCTTCCGGCTTGCTCAAGCTCAAGGAAGCCGGTGCACGGCGCATCCTGATCCTGCCGCTGTACCCGCAATACTGTGCCGCCACTAATGCGACCACCTTCGACAAGGTGTTTGACGAACTCAAACGCTGGCGCTGGATGCCGGAACTGCGGCTGGTCAACCATTACCACGACCACCCCGGCTACATCGAAGCCCTCGCCAGCAGCGTGCTGGAACACTGGGAAACACAACCGCGCGGTCAATTACTGCTCATGTCATTCCACGGCATCCCCAAACGCAACCTGACCCTCGGCGACCCGTATTTTTGCGAATGCCACAAGACTGCCCGCCTGCTGGCAGCAGAACTCAACCTCAAGCCAGAGGAATACCGCGTCACCTTCCAATCGCGTTTTGGCAAGGCCGAATGGCTGCAACCGTATACCGACAAAACCCTGCAAGCCCTGCCAGGTCAGGGCATCAAGCAGGTGGATGTGATCTGCCCAGGTTTCGCGGCTGACTGTCTGGAAACGCTGGAAGAAATCCAGGTGGAAAACCGTGAATATTTCCTGCACGCAGGTGGGGAAAACTACCACTACATCCCGGCACTCAATACCAACACCAAACACATCCACGCGCTGGCAGACATCATCCAGCAACACACCCAGGGCTGGCCTGAAACCGCCGCAGACTGGCAGGAATCCGTACAGCAACAACAGGCAGAACAAGTCCTGCAACGCGCCACCGACAAGGGAGCAAACAAATGAAAGTCGGACTGATCCTGATCGGTGACGAACTCCTAAGCGGCCTGCGTCAGGACAAGCACATGGGCAAAATCCTCGAATTCCTCAAGGCTCGCGGCCTGTCACTGGCATGGGTACGCATGATCGGCGATGACTGGGACTTGCTGGTGCAAACCCTGCGCGAAACCATGCAGCGCAAGGAGATCGTGTTCAGTTTCGGTGGCATTGGTGCAACCCCGGACGACCTGACCCGACAAGCAGCCGCCACAGCGTCCGGGCGGCGTTTGCTGCGTCACCCGCAAGCGGTTGCCCTGATCGAAGGCCGCTTTGGCGAAGGTGCTTACCCCAACCGTATCCGCATGGGTGAACTGCCGGATGGCAGTATCTTGCTGCCCAACCCGGTCAACCAAATGCCCGGATTCAAGCTTGGCAACCACCATTTTGTCCCCGGCTTTCCCGACATGGCTTGGCCGATGGTGGAATGGGCACTGGACACCTTTTATTCACAACATTTCGACACCACCCCACCCGTGGAACAACGCTGGCTGTTGCGTGAAGCACTGGAAAGCGAACTGATCCCGATGATGGAAGAACTGCTGCGCACTTTTCCCGATGTGCACCTGTCCAGCCTGCCCAGCACCACTATCCGCCGCCAGATTGATTTCGGCCTGAAAGGTAAAACCAGTGCAGTACAGCCTGCGGCAGATTGGTTTGAAGCACGGATGCAGGCTGACAATATCGCTTGCGAACGCCTGCCGTGAATCAGGCATTGCCGCGCCAGTTGCTTGCGCCACGTCACTGGCCTGCCTGGCTGGGAATTGGTTTGTTCGCCATCCTCGCTTGGTTGCCATGGCGAACCCGTCGCTGGCTGGGTAAGCAACTGGGCAAACTGTTTTATACCTATCACGCCAAGCGGCGCAAGGTTGTGCAGATCAACCTGCACCTGTGTTTCCCGGATCTGGCGGAGACACAACGCGAGCAACTGGCACAGCAGCATTTTCAGGAGTACGCCCATGCCCTGCTGGATTACAGCTTGTTGTTCTTCCGCTCACGTCGCTGGTTATACCAACGTTGCAGGATTCAGGGGCAAGAGCATATTGATAACGCCATCGCCGCCGGACAAAACATCATTTTGCAGGCAGCCCATTCCGTCTGGCTGGAATTCGCTGGTGCAGCGTTGGGGCAACATTACCGCATGGTGGGCTTTTACAAACCGTTGCCCAACCCCGTGGCTGACTGGCTAGTTGCCCGTAGCCGCTGGCGGGACGCCGATGTGCTGATGACCCGTGCCGATGGCATGATGAAACTGGTGAGAGTACTGGAGCCGGGCAGGCTAGTATTTTTCATGCCGGATGAAGATCATGGCCTCAAAAATTCGGTTTTTACCCCCTTTTTCAACATCCCCAAGGCAACCCTGACGACTCCGGCACGTCTAACCAAACTGGGCAAGGCGGCTTCCATTCCGGTGATGGCCTATTTCAATGCTGACGATGGCTGCTACGAGATTGTGCTACAACCTGCCATGCCTGATTTTCCGGGCAACGACGAACAAGATAATGCGGCGCGGGTCAATGCAGAGCTGGAACACCTGATCCGACGTGGCATCCACCAGTACATGTGGACGCTGAAGCTATTCCGTACCCGCCCAGCCAGAGAAGCCAAGCTCTACTAAACGCACCTTACAGACTGGAACGGGCAGGCAATTGCGCCGGAACCATCACCACCGACACTTTGTCGTAGCTCAAGCCTTCAATACTCTTTTCCACAATCAGCTTGATGTCGGACTTCATATCTTCCAGCTTGTATTCAGGGTTGTACTTGATGAATACCGAGGCAGAAGACGGCGTAATCTGATCACCCAACGGATTGTTTTCCGGCAATACCACATGCACCCGCGCTATTAGCACCCCGTCAATCTGGCTGAGGGTTTCCTGTACACTTTGTGACAAGGCGAAAATGAACCGGGCACGCTCTTCCAGCGGGGAAGAAATCAGACCATCTTTTTTGAACAACTCACCAATGGTCGCGGCTTTTTCACGGGGGTAGCCGTGTTCTTTCAACAGATTGATGGCTTGTGGAATGCTGGAATCCGCCACATGCAGGAAATAGGTTCCGGCTTTCTTGTCACCTGTTTTGGCGGCATCAATGCCGTTATCCAGCAGAATAGCCAGCATGGCGTTAGAATCCTGTTCATCCAGATTGCTGTACAACTCTGTCTTGCAACCTGCCAGCAGCATGACTGCCAACAGACAGGCTGTCTGGCAAAACTTTTTCGTTATGGTTGTCATCGTGCGCCTCGTGTAAAGAATATCTGTCCGGGGGCGATTTACTGGCCTCCGGCACGGAACAGGGTTTTGAAACCATCAGCCGCCTGCCCAACCGCCGCAGAAATGATGCGGATTTTTGACATCAGCATCTGCGAATTTGTTAGCCAGTGGGACAACTGACCCTGGTATTCCATTACGGTAGTTGTGCGCTGGTATTCGGCATCAAACATTTTCTTCAACTGATTACCCACATCCTTGCCACCTGTACCCGCATTCACTTCTGGATAGGAACGCATTCCCGCAGCCGCCTGTGCAGGTTCCTGTGAAACAAATTCACTAAACGTCGGCATATTGGTAAATTGTCCCAACATGCGCTGGTAAGCCTGATCCATGCTAGTAACCTGCTTGATGACCGCAGAACCAGTGCTGCTGGCATCACTCTCCTGGGGCTGAACCTGCAAAACAGGGGTATCACGCATCAAGGCATTTAGCCCACCGGTCAGATCAGTTATCGCATCGCCACCACCGTTCATGATGCTTTCAAAACGCAACATATTCTCCATCGGCGGCGGTGGCAGTTGTTTGGCAACCGCTCCCCCAGCCATAACATCAGGATTAACCAGCGCACTGACATCAAACATAGATACCTCAACTATTCAGGTATGCCGAGGCAATAGTCCTCTCATCCTGATTGCCGTGTTGAATGACTTCTTCAAACAGGTTTTTGGCCTCATCAGCACTGCCGGTTTGGCTGAGGGCAATACCCAGAAAACATTTGGCACTCATGTGCTCGGGTTCGCGCACCAGAATCTGGTCACGCAGGATCACAATGGCCTGTGCGTAATCACCGGCATAAACCTTGGTGATGGCAACACCCATTTTGACCGGAATCTGTTCACCACCCAGCGCATCGACACCATCCATGATGACTTGCGAACGCTGCATATCCCCCTTGAAACAAGCCAGATAGCTGACTTCGGAGAGTAACTGGAGTAATTCATTATTAACTTGCATTATTTTCTCCCTCAAACTGGATGCCATGGATAACCATGGCATCACTCCATAAACACAGTAAATCAATGAGACAAATTAGCCTGCACGACCCAATTGTTGTGACTGGCTCTGCATAATGCCTGCGATAGCCTGAGACATAGCATCCCGGAACTGATAGAAGGCACGGTGCATCTGAAACTTGCGGTTCAGATCACTCATCTTTGCCTGAAACTGCATGGCTTCATTTGCCTGGGTTTCAGATTGACTCAAAATATCGCTAGGGCTAAAGCTAGATATCAAATTAGCCGAGGTTGAAGCCCCAGTAGCGGCTGTATCACCCATCGTCATATCTCCTTACATGATTCATCCATAAACTCCGAAAAATTCCCGATTCAAAACCAAACGCGAGGGAATCATGATTTCCTGAGCAGACATGCGTTCAATGCCTTCCGTTAACACTTACCTTAGTGGCTTTGGAACCACACCTGCTCAACCACTTCTGCACTGGCTTCCAATGCCTGCAACAAGCGGTTGAGTTTTTCGTATTCTACCGGGTCTACACCCTGGTTCAGCTCAAAGCGGACTGTTGATGCTTCTTGGCCGAGGCGTTCCAGCAACTCTGCCTTGTAAATACCGGATGCATCATTTTTCAAGTTTTGTTCGATCTGCAACATGGCTTTTGTTCTCCTCAATGCCGTAATACAGTGGAATTTCCACGCCGTTACTGGTCAGCAAAATGAAATCGGGCTTGATGGATTTTATGAAGTAGTTTTCGCCCAGATTGGCGCCTTCCTGATACTTCTTTCCCTCTTTGGATACAATGAAAGGAACTTTGCCAACACTGACGCTACGTATTGCCAGCTTGATGCTATCCCTGACATCTCGAACCTTGAGCAGAATATCCGGCACTGTCCCGTCATAACTTTTTATAAACTCTTCCCGCAAGGTTGTTAGTTGCTCAATTTCCTTTTGAGTCAATTCGCCCTTCACTATAACCGCGTTGTTCTCTGTAGAAAGTTTGACACGGTTGGACAGACCGTTTTTACCGATGAACTGCGCAAAGGTCGCCTGATAACGCTCCAGCGTCTGGATATTGTCATCCGCAATGTCCTTAACCCCAGTCACATCTTCCATAATGCTGGTTTTGATCCGTTCCCATGCCTGGTCACTGCTGACAAAGCCATCCGCCAGCAGATGACCGTGTTGCACGCCACGCAGACGGATGGCTGGCTCACCCAAGGTACGGCTGATCATTTCAGCGCTATCCAGCAACTCATCCTGTGCCCAAATGCTCATGTTGGCTTTGATGCCTGCTTTCTGCACCTCACGCATCAGCTCACTGCGCTGGGCAACCGTATCCACATAACCCTTGAGCGTCAGGGAACCATCCGGCAGTTGTTGCAGGGCAAAGTCTTCCTGCCCCAGTTTTTGCATCAGGGCTTCAGCCTGTTGTTCGCTGGAAGAACCCAGCCCCATTCCCTGCATAAACGGCTGGAGACGAGGGGCAAAAAACACCAGATTACCCAGAATCAGTAAACCCAGACCGATTCCTAGCCAAGGCGCCAGTTTACGGGTGGCGGGCTTGCGGACGAGCGGTGGCGCTACGGTTGGTTGTGACTCGCCAGATATTGATGCTTGCCCATCTGCATGGACAGGAGCAACCTTGCCAACCGCAGCAGTCGCCGATGCCGAACCACTACGCCGGTCATTGGCAGCGCGGCTATCCACCACCACAAATTCGGCATTCCCCACACGGACAGGCAGGGCAAGCGGCAAGCTGATTTCATCCACCCCGACCTCCTGCCCACCCACAAACACAGGCTGCACCAGTGGCTTGAGGGTGACAACGCTGGGCGTAACGGTGAGCTGCACGTGCTTGTCGGCAATGTCTTCGTCATACAAGATAATGTCGCTGCTCATGGAGCGCCCGATAACCAGCGAACCTGTCTTGAGCCGTACAGCCGCCCCGGCATTCGTGCCACGCAGGACACGTAAAATAAACACGGTCTGATGTACTGTCATGCTTTATTTTCCTGATTTTTTAACCACATCAACCACTTCAAACCCTGGCAGCTTTTTTTCAGCCTGAACGTCGATTTCCTCCGCCTTGGCACTGACAGGCTGCTCGGAACTGAAATTGGTGACACCGTTACGGTCTGTCCAGCGGTATACCCGTTGCCGCGCCAGACGCTGGGTATCCGTTACCTGCGCCAGTTCCAGCACCGAACTGATGAAGCGCTCAGGCCCAGTGAAGTAGACCAGATTGTCGATTTCGGAGACATTCCACTTGAAGCGTTCATCCAGCACTTCTAGCCGCTTCAGGGTGGCGGTAAATTCTTCCGGCGAGCGATTCTTGAGACTAACCGAAGCCGTCTGGGCTTCCTCTTCCTTGTAGACGTACAAGGACTCCTTGTCGTAATACCAGATCAGGCCATATGTCCGCACCAGTTCGTCAAACATGGCTTTGGGCGTGACTTCTTTCAGTTTCAGACTGACGATTTCCTTGACCGCAGGGCTGACCACTATGGGCGTATCCTGTGACGCAGCGAGGGTTTTCAGCACCTCACTCAATGGCTCCTGATCGGAAAAATGCGAATAAACACCGCCCTCCCACGGCAGTGATGCCGCAGACAAGGGCAGGGAAACAACGGCGCACATAACCGCACCCAGCAAGGCAGCTTTCCAGCTCATCGTGTCAAAATCCTCAGCGATACATGCTGTTAATGTAGCGACTCAGGCGAGCACTACCAGCGGCAACAAGACAAGCGTATGGAAAAGACCACCCAGCGGGAAAAATCAAAACAAGTCCATGAAAAACCGGAAATTCCCCCTGTAAAACACCTCACACGGGTTATCAGGCATTACCCCCCACTTGTCTAGACAAGCTCGAACCTGACAGCATTAACCCTTAACATTTACGCATGAAACCCCTATCACCGCATGGCGAGCCAATGTCAGTCATAATAAAAAACTCGCAGGCCGCACTAAAGCCGCTACCCATCCCCAAGCTGGATGTGCCGTCTGTGCGGCTTAATAACCTGTTAATGAACAAGACACAGGCTCACAGCTTTGCGTTGGCAAACGGCAAGCTGATCAGCCTCCGTCTGCTGCCTGGCTCCATCCAGACCCTGGCACAATGCCCTATCGGTCTGACCATCAGTCTGGGCAATACCACCGCTGGATTATGGCTGTCTGCCTGGCCACAACCAGAACGCATCCGCCAACTGCTGCCAGATGGCATGTTGGAAAAACTGCCTGAAAACCTTGCTCTTAGCGTGATCGAGAGCAGTCAGGCTCCCTTGCTGGAACAGGCAGAACGCGCCCTGCAACTACGCATCAGCCTGCAATCGCTGTTTGCCGAACCGAATACCCCGCTATACACCCTGCCATTCGGTTTCGAGATGCAGGAAACCGATCCTGCAACCCAAACAGTCCATGCCAGCATTAGCGGCCTGCTGGTGATTGACCCGCAACTGTACCCACATTTGCAGGAACGCCTGCGGGCATGGCCTTCAACAGAAAACGAGGACTGGGATGCCCACACCACCAGCGTCCATTTCGAGATCAGCCGCCAGTCTTTCAGCATGGCGGAAATCAACCAGTTGCAGTTGGCGGACATCCTGCTGTTGCCGGATGCCGCTTTCCACGAATACGGCATCATCCGCCTGCGCCTTGATTCCGGTGTTGGCTGTTCAGCCCGTTTCACCTCTACCGATAAAAATGCACTAACCATAACAAGCGAGTGGAATGCCATGTCAGACAACGAAACCAAAACCAATATCAACCATATTGCCCAGCTTCCCGTGCAACTGTCCTTCGACCTTGGGGAAAAGACCCTCTCATTCAACGAAGTACGGCAATTGCGCCCCGGTCATATTCTGGAACTGTCCGCGTCCCTGCCGGAACTGGTGCAAATCCGCTCTCACAACCGACTGGTCGGTAGCGGCGAGCTGGTAGACATCAACGGGCGAGTCGGGGTACGCATCCTCAAACTGTTTGGTAAACAAGGCAAAGGCGGCTAAACCGTGGAAACCACTTTTGCCAATCCCATCATACTGGCGATAGCTTTTGTCATTCTGGGGCTAGCGCCATTCATTGCCATCATGACCAGTTCCTTCATCAAACTGGTCATTGTCATGCATCTGGTGCGCAGTGCGCTCGGCCTGCAACAGGAGCCGCCTAACCTTGCCATCAGTGGCATCGCCATCATCCTGTCGATTTACATCATGGCGCCGGTGGCAATGGAAACACATGAAATTTTCAACGGCTACCAGATCAAGATCAGCGACATCCAGAATCCGCAACTGCCAGAAGCCCTCAAAGCCAGCAGCGACCCCTTACGCAAGTTCCTTACCCAGCATTCCAGTGAAAGTGAGCGCGAGTTTTTCAGTCGGACTGCCCACAAACTCTGGCCGGAAAAATACGCCAAAGACATGACCACCGACCATCTGTTGGTGCTGACCCCGGCATTCATGGTCAGCGAGCTGACGACCGCTTTCCAGGTGGGATTTTTGCTGTTCCTGCCGTTTATCGTGATTGACCTGATCGTGTCCAACATCCTGATTTCCATGGGGATGATCATGGTGTCGCCCATGACAATTTCCCTGCCCTTCAAGCTGCTGCTGTTTGTACTGGTCGATGGCTGGTCACGCCTGCTGCACGGGCTTATCCTGAGTTACCAGCCATGAACGACACCCAGCAAATCGTCCACCTGACTTCGCAAGCGATGGAGCTGGTGTTGTACCTGTCACTGCCTGCCATTGCTGCTGCCACTATCGTCGGCCTGATCATCGGCCTGTTGCAAGCACTGACTTCCATCCAGGAACAGACCTTGCCACATGGCTTCAAGCTGGTTGCCATCATTTTTGCCCTAGCTGCCACTGTGCGCTGGCTGGGGCCAGAGCTGATGACCTTTACCAACAACCTGTTTGAACAGATTCCGCTCATCCGGTATCGCTAGATGAACCCACTCGACATCCAGTACTGGCTGATTGCATGGGGATTAACCATCCCGCGTGTGATTGTGGCATTCGCCCTGTTGCCAGCACTCACGTCCTCCATTCTGCCTGCCCAGTTACGCAACGGGATTGTCATCATTCTTGCCCTGTTCCTGCTACCCCTGACTTATGAGCAGACCCGCCCCATCGAACTCGACCTCCTGACCATCCTGACGCTGGTGGTCAAGGAATGTGTACTGGGTTTCATGCTGGGCTACGCCATGAGCATCCCGTTTTGGGCAGTGAAGGCTGCCGGATTCCTGATGGACTCCCAACGGGGTGCCATGAGTGCGGTGTTTTTTTCCCAACCAACCGAGGACATGACCTCCCCGATCGGCAGTCTGCTGGCCAACCTGATGATTGCTTTGCTGTTTGCATCCGGTGCTTTCCTGCTGCTGCTGGAAAGCCTGTTCCTCAGCTACCAGACCTGGCCTATCCCGAATTTTTTTCCGGTCATCAATCAGGAAGTCGTCAGCTTTTTCCTGCAACAACTGGATGCATTGCTGTATATCGCCGTGCTGATTGCAGGCCCGCTGATCGGCATCACTCTGCTGATAGACATTGGTGCGGGGCTGATCGGGCGCTTCCTGCCGCAAATGAACATTTTCATGCAGGCCATGCCGGTCAAATCCGGTGTGACCTTCTTTGTGCTGGCTCTGTATGTCCTGTTCATTGCCCAATACATCCAGGGGCAGTTCCTGCAACTAGGCAATAGCCTGACCTTGCTGGATAAGCTGATGCGATGAGTGATTCCAGCGAAAAAACCGAGAATGCCACCCCGCAAAAGCTCCGCGAAGCCCGCAAGCGGGGGCAAGTACCGCGCGGCAATGACATCCCTGCCACCCTGACGCTGCTGTTTGCCACACTCTACCTGTGGCTAAGCTGGGACTCGATGGTGGAATCCTTCAAGGCCATGCTGTTGGTAACACCACAACTGCTGGGCAAGGACTTCCATCAGACACTGCCTGCCGCCATCGAAACCATCCTAGTGGACGCCCTGTTCACCTGGGCCATCCCGTTTTCCATGTTTCTGGTGATTGCCGGAATTCTGGGCAATATCCTTCAGTTTGGTTTCCTGTTTTCCCTCGACCCCATCATGCCCAAACCGGAAAAGATTAATCCGGCAGAAGGAGCCAAGCGGATTTTTTCCATGCGCCAAGTGGTGCAAACCCTGCTGTCACTCGCCAAAACCCTGATTGTTGGCCTGGTGTTGCTGATTGTGCTGCGTATGGGCATGAAAGAACTGCTGCACGCCATCGAACAATGCCATGTGGCTTGCCAGCAGGACATCACCGAATACATGCTCGGCAGGCTGATCCTGTACCTGTTGCCAGTGCTGATTGCACTGGCGGTACTTGACTACCTGTTCCAGCGTGCCCAGTTCATGAAACAGCAACGCATGACCAAGGAAGAGATCAAGCGGGAATTCAAGGAACAGTTCGGCGACCCGCATGTACGCGGCGCACGCCAAGGCATCCGCCGGGAAATGGCGGAACAGGACATCCAGAAACGTATCCGCACCTCACGCCTGCTGGTGCTGGACATGGGACTGGCAATCGCTATCCATTACGAGCAGGACAAAACACCGCTGCCCATCATCGTTGCCATCGGCAAAGGCAACATGGCACGCAAAATGGCTGAAATTGCCCAGAAAGAACATGTCCCCATCGTCAGCGACCCGACTCTGGCACAAAAACTGGCGGACGAAGGCAAGATTGACCAGTACATCCCTGAATCCACCATCCCGAAAATTGCTGACGCCTTGCGTAAAACTGCCAAATCGCCCTGACAAGACAAACGCAAGCAATTACGCGATAGGTGTCCTGTAGCCTGTTCCCCCTCGCACCTATAATGGCTGTATTATGGAACAACAAAATCAAGACAGCTCTCCACGTGCCCGCCTGCAAGGCATGTGGAAGGGTTTTAGACAATCCAATCCGCAGGCACAGTTGCATTACGCCATTTTTCAGGCAACCCAACGCATCAAGCAACGCAACCAGTCGGTTGCCCAATATAAAAAGCGTTTCATGGATGAGTGGGACAAATGGCTGGGAATGGGTGCAGGCTTCACCGGCCTGTTACTGTTGCTGAACCCTGACGGGTTGTGGCGATGGCAAATTCCGCTGGTGATTGTTGCCGTACTGCTGGCTCCGTACCTTGCCGACATTTACCGCGCCCTGAAGAAGCCGTTTACCGAATACCCTGGCAAACAGCTCATCGGGCAAATCATTACCCTGACCACCCCCATTACCGATGGCAAAGGTGAAATCCGTCTGGATAACCAGACATGGCAACTGTCAGGCATGGATTGCACGGCTGACAAACAGGTAAAAATCATTGCCCTGAGCGACCGGACACTCTACGTCACGCCAGTCAAACCCTAACGAGGAAGCCTGAATGCAAGCTACCGCTTTACAGGACTTTTCCAGCCGTCTGGCACAGCGCGGCGACATAGCCCTTGCCATCCTGCTGGTTGCCATCATTTTCATGATGGTACTGCCCATCCCCACCCTAGTATTGGACATACTGCTGGGATTGAACATTGGCATCTCCATCCTGCTGCTGATGATGGCCATCTACATTCCTTCACCACTGTCGTTTTCAGCATTTCCATCTGTCTTGTTGCTGACCACCCTGTTCCGCCTGTCATTGAGCATTGCTTCAACCCGCCTGATCCTGTTGCACGCTGATGCAGGCAAGATCATCCAGACCTTCGGCGAATTTGTGGTAGGTGGCAATCTGGTGGTCGGTCTAGTGGTATTCCTGATCATTACCATCGTCCAGTTCATCGTCATCACCAAGGGTTCGGAACGCATTTCGGAAGTGAGCGCCCGTTTCTCGCTGGATGCCATGCCCGGCAAACAGATGAGCATCGACAGCGACATGCGGGCGGGCGTCATTACGCTGGCAGAAGCCCGCCACCGGCGTGAACGCTTAGAAAAGGAAAGCCAGTTGTATGGCTCGATGGATGGCGCGATGAAATTCGTCAAGGGTGATGCCATTGCCGGTCTGATCATCATCATCGTCAACATCGTCGGTGGCCTGTCGATCGGGACGATGCAAAACGGCATGGACATGGGTTCTGCGGTGCAACTGTATTCCATCCTCACCATTGGTGACGGTCTGGTCACACAAATTCCTGCCCTGTTCATTTCCATCACTGCCGGTATTATCGTTACCCGCGTGACCATTGATGATGACAGCAACCTCGGTAGCGACATCGGTAAACAGATACTCGCGCAACCCAGTGCCCTGCTGGCAGCCGCCGCCATTGTGGCTGCCATGGGGGCAGTACCCGGTTTCCCCACCACCGTGTTCCTGTTTTTGGGCAGTCTGCTGGCTTTTACCGGCATAACCCTGCGCAAGGCACAGACACGTCAGGAGTTTGCTGCTGCCGAAGTAACCACCCTGATCGCCAACGAAAGCCACGCCCCTGCAACGGCTCAACTGGCACAGATGGAAAACAAGCGCTTACAGGAAGACATGCAGCCGCTATCCCCAGCGCTGGTTGAACTGCCTGAACAGGTTAAAACCCTGTTTTCACTGGAAGCACTCAATCAGGAATTCACCAGTACCCGCCGCAACCTGTATCTGAATCTTGGCGTTCCTCTGCCCGGTATCAGCCTGCGCCTGACCAGCCAGCTTGCACCTGATACTTACCGCATTTCCGTGCGCGGCATCCCGGTTGCCCAGGGCCAGCTCAAACCTGCCAGCCTGCCGGGCAATACCACAACTGGACAGTCAGATAACGGTAATCTGGTGTCCACCGGGCAAACCGCACCGGACAACATCCAGACCATTACCCGTCACTTGCTGTTTGTATTACACCGACATTCTGCTGAATTCATCGGCATACAGGAACTCCACGCTCTGTACAGCAAACTGGAACAAGCTGGTTATCTGGAATTGGTACGTGAAGCCCAGCGGGTTGTATCCACCAGCAAGTCCGTTGACATCATGCGCCGCCTGCTCAGCGAAGGCGTTTCCATCCGCGACCTGCGGCAGATTCTGGAAACACTGGCAGAATATGGCGAAACCGAAAAAGATCTGGGAATGCTGGCAGAACGGGTACGCATCAGCCTGAAACGCCAGCTTTCCTACACCTTTACCAACGGCACGGGCATCCTGCCTGTTTACATGCTGGCACCGGAAACAGAAAAACTGTTGCAAACCAGCCTGCGGCAAAGCCCCGGCGGTGTGTTTTTCGCCTTTACCCCAGAAACCACCCAAAACCTTTCCCGCCAGTTGCGGGAACTGGAAGCCGCGCAGCAAGACAAGCAACTGCCTGCCCGCCCCGTGATCCTGACCGGTCTGGACTTGCGCCGCCATTTGCGCCGTCATATTGCGGCTGAATTTGCTGACATCCCGGTCATGTCACCGCAGGAACTGACCGCAAACGTATCCCTGCAACCAGCCGGGGAGATTCGCCTGACATGAACATTCCCGGCCTGCCCCTTGAACAACTGCCTGCCCGCTTGCCATCCACACAGCGGTTACGCTTTGCTGTGGAAAACTGCCAACCGCTGGTCTTGCACGGGCGTATTGTGCAAGTCACTGGCACAGTGGTACGAGCGATTGTGCCGCGTGTCAAACTGGGCGAATTGTGTATGTTGCGCAACCCCGGCGAACTGCGCGAAATTCCGGCTGAAGTTATCGGCTTTGAGCAGAATATTGCCTTGCTGGCTCCCATTGGGGACATGCAGGGCGTTTCTGCCCATACTCAGGTATCCGCTACCGGCAAAGTGCTGGAAGTCCCGGTCGGCGAAGCCCTCAAAGGCCACGTACTGGATGGGATGGGCAACATCCAGGAAGATGCCGAGCGCGTGTTACCGTTACTGAAAGAACGTTACCCGATTTACGCCAACCCGCCAGACCCACTGGCACGCGGACGAGTGATGGAACCTTTGTCGCTAGGCATACGCTCACTGGATAGTCTGGTCACGTGCGGTGTTGGGCAACGGATCGGCATTTTCGCCGGTGCTGGCGTGGGCAAAAGCTCCCTGCTCAGTATGTTGGTCAAACATGCGGATGCGGATGTGTACGTCGCCGCCCTGATTGGCGAACGTGGACGCGAAGTGCTCGAGTTCATTGAAGAATCCCTCGGTGAAGAGGGTATGGAAAAAACCATTCTGGTGGTTGCCACCTCCGACCGCCCCGCCATCGAACGCCTTAAGGCTGCCTATGTTGCCACTGCGGTCGCTGAATACTTCCGCGATCAGGGCAAACAGGTACTGCTGCTGATGGATTCACTCACCCGTTTCGCCCGCGCCCAGCGTGAAATTGGTCTGGCAGCCGGGGAAGCCCCTGCCCGGCGCGGTTATCCACCCTCAGTCTTTTCCGAACTGCCCAAACTGGTGGAACGCGCAGGCAATTCCAGCCGAGGTTCGATCACGGCGTTCTATACCGTCCTGATCGAAGGCGACGACATGAATGACCCGATTGCCGATGAAGTACGTTCGCTACTGGATGGGCACATCGTACTCTCACGCGATCTGGCTTCCGCCAACCATTATCCGGCGATTGATGTACTGGCAAGCCTGAGCCGGATCATGCCGCGCCTGACTTCGCCACAACACCGCACCGCCGCTTCTCACCTGCGCAACCTGCTCACCAAATACAAGGAAGTTGAGTTTTTGCTGCGTGTCGGGGAATACCAGCACGGTTCCGACCCGCTGGCAGACGAAGCCATCCGCAAAATGGACGCGATCAAGGTTTTCCTCAAACAAGCCCCTGACGACTACATGACACTCGACCAGACAGTACAACTGTTAATGCAACTAAGCGGGTAACAACCGATGAGTCTGGAAAAACTGCAAGCACTCCGTCAGCGGCGCATGGAACAGCGCTTTGTCGAACTGCAAGCCACTCGCCATAACCTGACAAACTGGCAAACCGAACTGGACAAACAGGCAACCACCCTATACCAGTTCCAGCGCTGGCGTTTACAACAGCAGGAAAGCCTGTTTGCCGACCTGCAAAGCAAACCATTTGCTACCACCTCCTGGCATTCCTATCAGGAAACGCTCGAACAGTTGCGCTTGCAGGAAGAACACCTGCGTCAGGAACTGCAAAAGGCCCAGCAAGCGGTGACGGATGCCGAAAAACAGGTGGAGCAGGCACGACAGCAATCACGTGCCGCCAACCTCAAGCTGGAAAAAATGAAGGAAATCATTATCAAACAGGAGGCGCAACCAACCCCCGCAGAGTCTGCTCAATAACCTCCAGTTGCGCCCACAAACCGGCATTGACAATACCGATGTCGGATTCCAGGATACAGTCTGTCTCATTCAGGTCGCCATCACCAATCACTTCCAGATGGGCAAAACGTTGCCGGACAGCCTCCAGCCGCTGTTCCACCTCCACCTGCACGGTAGGGTGTACCCTGATATGTAACTTGCGGCTGCCCTTCACCATTTCCATCCCCGACTGCACCACTTGCTGCACCAACGTGGCATCGTCAAAGCTGTGAAAAACACGCCGCACAGCAGAAATGACCACTTCCACCAGTTCCTGCTCAACCCGTTGCAGGTAATCATCCATCGCTGCCGTAAACAGCAGCATCTGCTCTGCCGCTTTCTGATTGGCACGTTCCATGCCTTGCGCCATACCGCGTTGGATGGACTTGCCCATTGCCGCCGACATAACCTTTTCACTGTGTTGGTGGCGTTCCTGCAACTGCTGCAACAGCGTTTCGTATTGCACCAGTTGCTCGTAATCAGCCGCTTTCACCACGCGCTGGTCAGCACCCAGCGGTGAGCCGAGCGATTTAACTGAAAAGAATTTTCCCGTCATGTCCGACACTCATTTTGATTTCGATGGCAACTTTCTGCGCCAGCACAGCGCATTCCCCAGAAACGGCTTCCAGAACAACACCCTGTTTGGCATAACGCTTCCACTGGATATACCAGTCCCGATCCAGCTTGAACATCAAACGTTTCCAGAAGGCAGCAGGAAATCGACTGAATGCAGAGTGCAGGCATAACAAACCCGTCAGGATGATACGCTGGCGCAGGGGCAAGTTGCGTGGCAACACCGGCAGCTTGCCCAGTTTGTGGGTCAGAGCGGGGGCACGCTGGTGCATGAAGGCATACAAATCCTCACCCAGTTCATGCCGTAAACGTATGATGTCATCACGAGCAATCACCCGTTTTACCAGGGAGCAATACAGGGTTGCACCAATCTGTTCTGCCAGACGGGCAATGTCTTCCCCATTCCACAAGGCAATCTGGGCAAGGGGGCTGCGAAAATCAAAAAAAACATTTTCCGCGACCCCCAAACGGGTGAGCAGATGCTGTGCCAACCTGCCAGCGCCGCGTTGCGTCCCGCCAATAGCGGCAAGCACTGCACCCTCTTCCATCGCCGACAGCCAACTTGAGTGCAGGTACGTGTCAGGTCTGAAATTGAAACGCCAAACGGCCTGGGTCAGTTCATCATCCATATTAATACTGTGAGGAAGCTGCATAGCGTCAGTCGCCTGTTATTAGTCATGCCAGCCATTATCCGCAGTGCTGGCAAAATCCCCTATTGGCTTTCAGACAAGTGGAAGGGGAATACCTTACGAACCGTTTGTAAGGTGTTACAGCTCACTCATCCCTGACAGGGAAACAAGCCAGAAAAGCCTGCCCCATACTCCAATGCAACTTAAATGAGCTGCAAACCCCCAAAAATATCACTGCTCATACAACGATTTTGTCTTGCTGGAGGCTCTCATGACTTCTGTTCCTGAAAGGATTCTGGAACGCACGCCTGAGCACCGTTAATGGTCATGTGCACCGCCAGTAGATGAAAAAACCGGCTGAAATGACTTCGGCCGTATCTTCAAATGAAACGAAGGAGCATCAAATAATGTCCTTATACGGAATCAACAACAACACCTCGACGGTGCACGGGACAGGATCGTCCTGTAACACTTGTCAGGGAAGTTCAAGCAGTCACAATTCGTCCTCTGGTTCTGCCTTGAATGGTAACAACCAGCAGCTTCAGCAAGTTATCGGAAGTGTTCTGAACATTCTGGTCTCCCTGCTTAACAGCATGGGAAATCAAAATAGCCAAGGTGGCCAAAACAGCCAGAATAATCCATCCACTGGTGGCAATGGCAGTTCCAATGGTTCTGGCAACACCACCAACAATGCCCTGAATCAACTGAACCAGCTTATCCAGCAATTGCTGAACGGCAATAGCAGCAGCGGCAGCAATAGCAGCAGCGGTTCCAACAATAACGATTGCGCCCCTAACGATGGCCCACGTGGTCATGGTCATGGTCATGGCCCAAGAGGTCCTAGAGGCCCAAGAGGTGCAACTGGTGCTACTGGCGCAACTGGCGCAACTGGCGCAACTGGCGCAACTGGCGCAACTGGCGCAA
>ERZ761609.254-NODE-254-length-70385-cov-44.908602_pt1 | contig 70385 bp, 60 predicted proteins | sample MGYA00511163_ERZ761609 | MGnify/ENA primary metagenome ERZ761609 (study PRJEB28899, sample SAMN02445070) | bioreactor sludge metagenome | biome: EBPR sludge | place: Australia: Brisbane, Thorneside Wastewater Treatment Plant | collected 2011-12-16 ...
GTGTTGGGTCATTTCAGCTTGAGCGTAGCGTCCTTGTCCATCTCTTGCGCGGAAGCCCCTTTATCCGTCACCCATTCCGCTTTGACTTTCTGGAAGCCTTCTGGGAATGCCGCAAACAATTTGGTGGTCACTTCCTTCAATTCGGCGGGTTTGGCGCAGGCAAACGTCCAGGTCACATCCATGTCACTGTGGGTTTCACCCTCCTTGTGTTCATGGTCGGAGTGTTCTTCCGCCGCTTTTTCGGCATTGCCTAACAGGGCAGAAACCACCTCGGCACTTTTGAAGGTGCATTCCGCTTCCGGGTTGATGCTGAACAGGTCTGCCCCGGCTTCCAATTTGGCTTTAGCCTCCGCCAACTTTTTCTTATCCTCATCACTGTTGGCGGCGTGTTCAAAACCGACGATGTTGGCAGCGGGGGATTCGAGGGCAATCTCCAAACCATCCACTCCGGCAGCAAGGCTCAGGGTGGCAGCACCGTGTTCGTGTGCGCCGTGTTCTTCGTGGCCTTCGGCTTCATGTTCATGCGTTTCGGTTTTGGCTTTATCATCGTGGGTTGCTTCGTGCTTGTGGTCGTCAGCGTAAACACCGCCAAGCGACAAGGCAACAAACAGGCTGAGGGTACTGATCAAAATGTGTGGAAATTTCATATTGTTCTCCGGTTTTACTGATTTTCGAGGGTTTGTGTGAAAGAAGACAGCAAATTGCTGACAAAGGTTTCATCTAGGTCAGAGGTAATAAAGACGAAACGGCTGCGCTGGTCGTCATCAGGCCAGCGCGGCAGTTCCACCGAGGGGTAAAATAAATGTTGCACTGCGTGCAGCACCACCGGGCGAGCGGGGTATTCCTGCACATTGACGATGGCTTTCATGCGCAACAGGCGGTGGCTGCAAAAGCTAGACAGCGTTTCCAGCGCATCCGAAACCCCTTGCCAAGGCAGCGGCTGCTCGAAGGTCAGCGAAAAGCTGCGGATGCGACCATCAATGCCGGGGGCGGCGGGTAGGCTGGGGTTGCGGATGCCGGGACGGCTGGGCGCAACGGGCGTGACCAGACGGAAACTGTCCGCCGCCAGCCACTGCTTCGCCTTGACCGGCTCGGACTGGTGGTAGGCACGCAAGCCAAACACATGCTGCGGGTCTACATCGCCGTGCAGCACGGGGACAATCGGGGCAGACGGGTTAAGTTTGGCCAGACGGCTTTCAAGCTGGGCAATCTTGTCCGCATCGGCGAGGTCAGTTTTGGTCAGCAGCAGGCGGTCGGCGGTGGCGACCTGCCGCACTGCCTCGAAATGCACATCCAGTTGCCCATTGGCAAACACCGCATCCACGGTGATGACGACCCCATCCAGATAATGCCGCCGCGCCACCCAGTCGGAACGTAGCAGGGTTTCCATCACCGAAGTCGGGTCGGCAACGCCAGTCGTTTCGATGATGATACGCTCATACGGCGGCAATGTGCCGTCACGCCGCCCCATCCACAGGTTTTTCAGGGTGGGGACAAGCGAACCCTGGATTTCACAGCAAATGCAGCCACCGTTGAGCAGTGCCATCGGCCCCGGCGTGTCGCCGACCAGTTGGTGGTCTAGCCCGATGCTGCCGAACTCATTCATAATCACCGCCGTCAACGGCGGTATGCGCAACAATCGTTCCCAGAATGACGGTTTCAACAGGTTATTGAGGACAGTGGTTTTGCCGCTGCCCAGAAAACCGCTGAGGATGGTTATCGGAAAGCGGGTGTCCACCAAGTCATCCGGGTGTTGCTGTGTGGTTGGGGTCATGCTTAGGTCACTTCGCTGCCAATGCCTGATACAAGGTTTCGATATTATGCTTCATCATTGCCAGATAAGTCCCGGCGACACCATCCGCAGGCGACAAGGCATCCGCATACAATGTCCCACCTACTGTTGCGCCACTTTCAGCCGCAATCTGTTCAAGCAAACGCGGTGATACCATGTTCTCCACAAAAACGGCGGTGATCTTTTCAGCACGAATCTGCTCAATCAAGGCAGCCACATCTTTGGCAGTCGCCTCCGTTTCGGTGTTAATGCCTTGTGGGGCAAGGAATTTAAGCTGGTACGCCGCCGCAAAATACCCAAAAGCATCGTGACTGGTCACAACACTACGGCGATCTTCGGGTAATTTGCCTATGGTTTCGGCAAGTTGCTGTTCCAGTGCAGCCAATTGTTGCAGGTAAGTATCGCGGTTGATGGCATACACCGCACTGCCTACCGGATCAGCATCCTGCAAGGCACGAGTAATATTCTGGATGTACGTTTTGGCGTTGGCGAGATTTTGCCAAGCATGGGGATCAACCCCTCCATGATTATCCCCATCAGCTAATGGCAAGCCGGTAATGCCTTCTGTCGCGGTCACAACCTTGCCTTTATAACCGGATGCTTCGACCAGTCGTTCCAACCAGCCTTCAAACCCCAAGCCATTGACGAACAGAATATCCGCCTGTGCTACTGTTTTCGCATCGGCAGACGTGGGTTGGTAAACATGCCCGTCACTATCAGCCCCCACCAGCGTGGTTAACTGGATGCGTTCCCCGCCAACCGCCTTGACCATATCCCCCAGAATGCTGAAAGTAGCAACCGCCTTGAGTGGGGCTTCCTCGGCATGAACCCACGGTAGCCATGTCACCAACAAGAGCAGCAGGCAACACCGTAACCATTGACTTAACATCCTATTTTCTCCTTAATCACTGTAAAAACTGTCGGACAGAATCGACCTTGCCACGCTGCGGGCGTAACGCAAACAGGGCCGACAAGATGTACATCCCCCCCAAACTCAGGATGATGGTCGGGCCTGAGGGCAAGTCAAAATGGAAAGACATCAACAAGCCAAGCCAACTGCACAACATGGCTACCGTCACCGCCAATGCCAGCATCGTACCTAATTGTTGTGTCCACAGACGGGCAACGACAGCGGGCAAGATCATAATGCCTACAGCCATCAACGTTCCCAGCGCATGGAAGCCCCCCACCAGATTCAACACCACCATGACCAGAAACACCACGGGTGTCCAAACCCCAAAGGTACTGACCGAACGGCAATAAGCGGAATCAAAGCATTCCAGCACCAAGGGACGGTACAAAACCGCCAAAGTCAGCATAGAGAGCGTGGCAATGCTCGCCACCAGCAACAATGCCGCATTATTCAACGCCAATACTGACCCAAACAGCACATGCACCAAATCCACACTGCTGCCCTTGCTAGAAATAATCAGTACGCCCAAAGCCAATGACACCAGATAAAAAGCAGCCAAACTGGCATCTTCCGGCAAACGGGTTAGCCGTGTCACCATGCTGGTTAGTACCGCCACCACCATACCGACCACCAACCCGCCTAGCGTCATCGCAGTCAAGGATAAGCCCGCCAACAGATAACCGACGGCAATACCCGGCAGAATGGCATGTGCCATTGCATCCCCGACCAAACTCATACGTCGCAATAGCAGGAACACCCCAAACGGCGTTGCCCCCAATGCCATTGCCCACGTCCCCACCAAGGCGCGTTGCATAAACACATAATCCGCAAAGGGCGCAAACAGCAGGTCATACAGCATTAGGCAACCCACCGTTCTGACTGTTGCCCCAACACCTTTGCCGTGTTTCCGTATACGGCTTGACCGTCTGTCAGCCATAAGGTAGCGGGGAAATACTGGCGCACCAGCCCCCAGTCATGTAACACCGTCAGCACAGTACGCCCTTGTTGATGCCAATGCTGGATTAGCTTCAGCAGATCAAGGGTGGTGTTGGTATCAATGGCATTGAATGGCTCATCCAACAGAATCACCGGCGCATCCTGTAGCAACAGGCGGGCAAACAATACCCGTTGCATCTGTCCGCCGGACAAACGGGATAATGTGCTGTGTTGCATCCCCCCCATCCCCACTGTTGCCAAAGCGTCGGTAATTTTGTGTTCCTGTGCTGGTGAGACACCGCCAAAAACACCAACCTGCCGCCATAACCCCATTGCCACGCAATCATGCACATCCATGGGGAAGTTCTGCTCCAACGCCACCCGTTGGGGCAAGTAGGCAAGGTCGCGCCATCCAAACCCCTGCAAATGGATACTGCCGCTCATGGGTTTAAGCTCGCCCATCAATGCTTTCAGCAAGGTGGATTTGCCTGTGCCGTTTGCGCCAACCACCGCGAGCAATGCCCCGCGTGGCACGCTTGCCTCCAGATGCCGTAGCACTGCATGTTTCCCATAACCCAGCGTCAGGTCATGAAAGCTGATAGCGGGCGGATTCACCATAACACCCATCCAACCGCCAGCCACAAAAGGGCAATCAGTAGTGTCACCAATAACAGGCGATAGCCCAGCCCTGCGGTCAACAAGCTATGGTTGAGGTAACTATTGTGTTTCATCGTCTGGCTCTTGGTACATTTCTATAGCAGCATCCACGATCTTATAGCCTGCGTCGGCAAGATCAGTTTTGGTGCTTTCTGTCTTAATTGTTCCAGAAACCCAAACAGGCTCATAAACTCGTTCCATACCAATGCTTTTGCCTGTTTTAGGTTTAACCAACAGCGTTTGGCTCAAGGGCGGAGGGGGCAGATGGATACACGCGCCAAAATAGGGCACTAATAAAAAATCGCCTACCATCCCGTTGCTTTCGTCTATTTCCAACGGTGCAACAAAGCCGGGTAATTTGATTTTTTTACCATTCATTGCCGGATTGACTGGGGCAGTATTTAGCTCAGCCTGCATTTTCTCCATTACGGCTTCTTCTGCCGGGTCGCCTTCCGGGATGGCATCAATTTGGGGTTGGTATTTTTTTACGATGTCTTCCAGCCCGTGCCCCGGTAATTCCAGATTCTCCCAGGCAATTTTTGGGTATTCGTCGGCGGGTGATGCGGCTGTGCTGTCTGAGCTTGCCAATTGCTGGATTTTCGTCCCTAGCGCGGGAGCATTTGCGGGCAAGGTGGTTGTCTCTGTCTGCCTACCACTTGGCGCTGTTTCAACACCGCAACCTGACAGGAGTAGGGACGAAATCACGAATAAGCAAGTGCAGTATTTCATGAAGGTTGGGACTCATTGACAACAACGCTGGCAGATGCCGCATCCACGTCAAAATAGAAGCAGTTGGAGCGCAGGGCGTGACAAGCGCCGCCACCCTGTTGATCCACCAGACACAACAAGGCATCGCCGTCGCAATCAATCCGCATGGTTTTGAGTGTTTGCGTATTACCGCTGGTTTCCCCCTTGACCCAAAAGGCTTGCCGGGAACGTGACCAGTAAGTCATTTTGCCGCTGGAAAGTGTTTTCTGGATGGCTTCGCTATTCATCCACGCCATCATCAACACCTGCCCGGTATCATGCTGTTGGGTGATGACCGGAATCAGCCCTTGCTCATTGAACGTCAGGTTGTCCAGAAAGGTATCCAGTGGAAACCGTGTCTCACAAGAGCTGGTCTCAATGGACTGGAAAAACGCTTTTTGCATGACGGCTTACCCTGCAAACTGGCGTTGCTGGATTTCACGGTAGGCTTGCGCTTCCAAACTCAAGGTTGCCGTCGGGCGTGCCAGCAAACGCAGCAAACCAATTGGTTCACCGGTTTCTTCACAATACCCGTAGTTGCCGCTGTCAAGGCGCTCCAACGCCTCATTGATCTTTTTAAGCAATTTGCGTTCGCGGTCACGGGTACGCAATTCCAGCACATGTTCTTCTTCCAGCGTGGCTTGATCTGCGGGGTCGGGCAGCAATTCGCTTTCGCGCAAGGATTGCATGGTCTCTTCGCCACGATTGAGAATTTCTTGACGCATGTCCAACAAGCGTTGGTGGAAAAACGCCAGTTGTTGCGCGTTCATGTAATCGTCTGGCGGCATTGCCAGTAATTCAGCTTCAGTCATCATTACTCCCACACCGGAATCGGGTCAGGGAAACGTTTCCAGCCTTCCGACCCCAGTTGCATTTCGTCGTCATTCAGCAAGGCGCTGTCGAGTGCGGTGGTGATGCGGGCTTGATCCAGCCCTTGCCCAATGAAAACCAATTGCTGGCGGCGGTCGCCATAATCGCCCTCAAATTGCGCCAGAATGTGTTCACGGTATTCCGCATCATCCGGCCAATCATCACGGTGAACAGCCGCCCACCAGAAACCCGCTTTGCCCAGCCGCAGCAAGCCGCCCGCCTGTGACCATTCGCCCGCGCTGTGGTGGCGGGTCGCCAGCCAGAAATAACCTTTGGAGCGCAGCAACGTACCGCCGCGCAAACCATTGTCCAACACATCTGCCAACCGTTGAGGGTGGAATGGGCGGCGGGCGCGGTACACGAAACTGCCGATGCCGTATTCCAGTGTTTCGGGGTTGTGTGTGCCGCGCAATTCCTGCAACCAACCGGGTGCTTGTGCTGCACGTTCAAAGCTGAAACGCCCAGTATCAAGGATTTTATCCAGTGGTGCTTGCCCAAAGGTCACGGGGATAATCTCGGCTTCGCGGTTGAGTTGACGTAAGGCGTGTTCGAGACGGGCGCATTCTTCTGGGGAAACCTGATCGGCTTTGTTTAGCAAAATCACATCAGCAAATTCCACCTGATCAACCAACAATTCCGCCACGCTGCGCTGATCGTCTTCGCCCAACGATTCGCCAACCTCTTGCAAGGAACGGGCACGATCCAGCTCCCGTGGGAAATTGGCGGCATCGACCACCGTCACCATCGTGTCGAGGCGGCTAATCTGGGACAGCGATTGCCCGTTTTCATCTTCAAAGGTGAAGGTTTCCGCCACGGGCATGGGTTCGGAAATGCCCGTGGATTCGATCACCAGGTAGTCGAATTTGCCTTCCTGCGCCAGCCGCCCGACTTCCAGCAGCAAGTCTTCGCGCAAGGTGCAGCAGATGCAGCCGTTGCTCATTTCCACCATTTTTTCTTCGGTACGCGACAGTTCCGCGCCGCCGGAACGCACCAGTTCGGCGTCGATATTTACCTCCGACATGTCGTTGACGATGACGGCAACGCGCTTGCCTTCGCGGTTGTTGAGGATGTGGTTGAGCAGGGTGGTTTTGCCTGCGCCGAGGAAGCCGGAAAGCACGGTTACGGGCAGGCGGTTGTCAGTGGTGTTGTGCATTATTGAAATCCGTATCGCAACTTAGTTGCATTGGATTGTAGTGAGGTCGCTTTATGTTTGCAATTAAGTTGCACTTTGACATCCCTTTGCAGGGTTGACCCGACAGAAGTGTGCCTTCTCATGCTACTTGGGCAGCTTCGGTTAGTATGGTGTTTGCCTTTACCAACAATCCACCGGTGCTAGCGATCATGTCATATTCATCCAAACTTGCTGCTGAGTCCTGCGTCACAAGCCTCGATGCGTTTGTGCAATTGGCTGATTATTCCCTGATGGACACTCTAAATGCCGATCCTGACGCTAGCGACGATGGTCATGATCACCGTGCCCGCCAGGTGTTTTCCGGGCATTTCGTACCCGTGACGCCGACACCGCTTCCAGAACCGGAATATGTCACCCACAGCAGCACTTTTTTTAAGGAACTCGGCTTGGGCGATGAGCTGGCGCTGGATGAAAAGTTTCGCCAAGTATTTTCCGGCGACCTGTCTGCAACGCAAGCGCCTATGCGTCAGGTGGGCTGGGCGACGGGTTATGCCTTGTCGATTTATGGCACCGAATATACCCAGCAATGCCCATTCGGCACAGGCAACGCTTATGGTGATGGCAGGGCAATATCCGTGTTTGAAGGCATCATCAATGGTCAGCGTTGGGAAATGCAATTGAAAGGTGGTGGTCGAACGCCGTATTGCCGGGGTGGCGACGGGCGTGCGGTACTGCGCTCCAGTGTGCGGGAGTTTCTGGCGCAAGATTATATGCACGCTTTGGGTGTGCCGACATCGCGCTCTTTGACGCTGTATGTTTCCAAAACCGAGACTGTTACCCGACCCTGGTATTCCCAAGACTCCCACTTCACTGACCCCGATATTATGGTGGACAATCCTGCGGCTATTACAACGCGCGTTGCCCCCTCCTTTTTGCGCGTTGGTCAGTTGGAGCTATTTGCCCGCCGTGTGCGTCGTCATGCGCATCCAACAGCATTGGAAGAGTTGCGCATGATCGTGGCGTATCTGATTGCGCGGGAATACAAACGCGACATCAATCAGAACCTTGCTTTTACAGAACAATTGCTTGTGTTGGCTAAACTGTTTCGCCAGCGCCTTACTTCGCTGGTGGCTAATTGGCTACGTGTTGGTTACTGCCAGGGTAATTTTAACAGTGACAACTGTGCCGCTGGCGGCTTTACCCTCGACTATGGCCCTTTTGGGTTTTGTGAAATTTTTGACCCTGCGTTTCAACCTTGGACTGGCGGCGGTCAGCACTTTTCATTTTTCAACCAGCCAGCCGCAGCAGAAGCCAATTATCACATGTTCTGGAAATCTGTGAGGCCGCTGCTGGCAGAAGATACCGAAGCGTTGGAACAGTTCGATCAAGTACGCCACGATTTTGCAGAGGTGATGCAAGCGCAGATGCAACAGATGTGGGCAGCCAAACTTGGCCTGACTGAATTCCATCCAACGCTCTTCAAGCAGTTGGTGCAGTTGATGACTGACTCAGAAGTGGACTACACCCTTTTCTTCCGGGAGTTATCTCATATCCCGGATGATGTTTCAGCCTTGAAAAAAAGCTTTTATGTTAAAACCTCACCACAACTTGATGCGCAATGGCAGTCTTGGCTAAAAGGCTGGCGCGACCTCGTGAGCAACGCTGGCAATTTGGCTGAGGTGTCAGCAAAAATGAAACAGATCAACCCCAAATATACATGGCGGGAGTGGTTGATTGTTCCCGCCTATCAACAAGCGATGCAGGGTGACTACACGTTGGTCAAAGAGCTGCAAGCAGTATTTAGCCACCCCTATGATGAGCAATCACCAGCAGTGGAAGATAAGTACTATCGCCTGAAACCCAAGGCGTTTTTTAACGCTGGCGGGGTGTCGCACTATAGCTGTTCCTCTTGATCTGGCATAACAACCGAAAAAGCGTTATACGTGCATTTGTCAGACAGGCAAGTCCACTATAAAACCTGCTTTTCCAGCACTTCCCACACATTCTCCAGCACCTTGGGTTGCGCTTCTGCCGTGGGGTGCAAGCCATCCGCCTGCATCAAATCCCAGTTATCCGCTACTCCTTCCAGCAGAAATGGCACAATCGGTGTGTCATATTGCTTCGCCAGTTCCGCATAGGTGGCTTCAAACTTGTCGGTGAAGACAGTGCCGTAGTTGGGAGGTAACTTGATCCCCACCAGTACCACCTTGGCTTGCGCTGACTGTGCCAGCTTGATCATCTGTTCCAGATTGCTACGCATGGTGGCAAGGTCGATACCGCGTAGCCCGTCATTCGCACCCAGTTCCAGCAGCAAGTAAGCAGGCTGGTGTTGCTTGAGTGCCTCCGGCAGGCGGGTCAAGCCCCCGGCAGAGGTTTCACCGCTGATGCTGCCATTCACCACGCGGTATTTGTCTCCCAGTTTCCCTTGCAACAGGCTGACCCAGCCCTTGTCGACCGGAATGCCATACGCCGCGCTCAGGCTGTCGCCCCATACCAGCAGTTTGGGTGACTCGGCAGCGAAAACCACAGTAGAGGACGGTAAAACACCCAGCAGGGCGAAGATCAGGTACAGTACGCGCAACATCAACGGAATTCCTTACAATATGAACAACACAGCCATTCAGACCAACAATCTGGTGAAAACTATCCCCCAGGCAGGGCGTGATTTGCAAATTCTCCGTGGTATCAGCCTGCACATTGACAAGGGCGAGTCAGTTGCCATCACTGGCATGTCCGGTTCCGGCAAGAGTACCTTGCTGGGGTTGCTGGCGGGGCTGGATTTGCCGACCAGTGGCACAGTGCAACTGTTTGGGCAATCGCTGGATGGGCTGGATGAAGACCAGCGGGCGGCATTGCGGCTGGGCAAGGTGGGATTCGTGTTCCAGTCGTTCCATTTGCTGGAAAACCTGACAGCGCTCGAAAATGTCATGCTGCCGCTGGAATTGAACCCTCCCACCCATCCCGGCCTTCCTCCGCAAGGGGGGAGGGAGCAAAGAGCCAGAGAAGCGCTGCAACAGGTAGGGCTGGGCGAACGTTTGAGCCATTTCCCCAACCAGCTTTCCGGCGGGGAACAGCAGCGGGTAGCATTGGCACGCGCCTTTGTGACCCGTCCGCAAATCCTGTTCGCGGATGAGCCGACCGGCAACCTTGACCGTGCGACTGGGCATGAAATCAGTGATTTGCTGTTTGCCTTGCAGGAACAAGTGCAAACGACCCTGGTGCTGGTGACGCATGATGAAACGCTGGCAGCACGGTGTCAGCGGCATTACCGGATGGAAGAGGGGAGGCTGGCATGAAGCACCTGCTCTTGCATTGGCAGCAGCGTTGGCGGATGCCTGAACTGCGCCTGTTGCTATTGGCACTGATGGTATCGGTTACGGTAGTAACGACCGTCGGTTTCTTTACCAGTCGGGTGGAAAATGCCATGCAGGCGCAAGCCCGTCAGTTGCTGGGGGGCGATCTGGTACTGAGTTCCGCCCGACCGCTCGACCAGACTTACTTGCAACGCGCCCAGCAACTCGGGCTGGCAACAGCGGAAACCATTACCTTTCCTAGCATGGTCAGTGGCGGTGACAAGTTGCAACTGAGCCAGCTCAAGGTGGTGTCACGCACTTACCCGTTACAGGGTGAACTGAAAACTGCTGTTGTCCCTGGTGCTGCGGAGCAGGTAGTCAGCGGGCAGCTTCCTGCCAGTGGTGAAATCTGGGCAGAAGCCCGTTTGTTTGCCGAACTGGGTGTGCAGCCGGGAGCGCAGGTGCAACTGGGCAAAAGTACATTCACGCTAGCGCGGGTACTGACGCAGGAGCCTGATCGCAGTAGTAACCTGTTCCAGCTTGCTCCGGTGGTATTGATGAATCTGGAGGATCTACCCGCCACCGGCTTGCTCACGCCAGCCAGCCGCGCCAGTTTCAACCAGTTGTTTGCCGGGGAAGGTAACGCGGTGAAGCAGTTGAAAACGGCGTTGACCCCACTGCTGAAACCGACTGAACGTATCCGCACCCTGGATGAAGATTTGTCATCGGTGCAGCAGACCTTGCAGCGTTCCGGGCGCTTTCTGGGGTTGGCAACGCTGTTGAGTGTGGTACTGGCGGGTGCTGCGGTGGTGTTGACTTCCACCAGCCTGATGCGGCGTGAATTGCCGGGGGTGGCGGTACTGAAAGCAATGGGCATGTCACGTCGCCAAGTGTTGCAGGATCAGGCGTTTTCTTTGTTGCTGACGGCTTTGCTGGCGGCAGTGATCGGCATCGGATTGGGGCTGTTGTTGCAGTTTGTGTTGGCAGCTTGGCTCAGCCAGTTTGTAGGCAAGGATTTGCCTGCACCCAGCCTGTTGCCCGCACTGAATGGTTTGCTGACGGCAGTGGTGCTGTTACTGGGTTTTGCCCTGCCGCAGTTGCTGCGGCTGGTGGATACCTCGCCGATGCAGATTTTGCAGGGGGCGTTGCAGCGCCCTCGCCAGTCGGTCTGGGTGATGCTGGCAAGTTTGCTGCTGGCAGTGTTCGGGTTGTTGTGGTTGCAGGCTTCCGACCTGAAATTGGCAGCCATGTTGCTGGCAGGCTTGCTGGTGGGGATCGGGCTGTTCTGGGCGTTGGCACGACTGGCCTTGCGCCTGATGCAAACGCTGGGGCGCAAGTGGCAAAGCCGCTGGCTACCTTCACTCGGGCGTTCACGTCGGGCAGTGTTGCTAGTGGTGGTGTTTGCGACCGGGCTGTTTTCCCTATTGTTGTTGACTACGGTACGCACCGATCTGCTGGATCGTTGGCAGGAAGCCTTGCCCGCTGATGCACCTGACCATTTCCTCATCAATATCCAGCCCACCGAGGTAAATGCATTGGAGCAGTTTTTCGCGGAACGCAAGATCAAAACCCGCTTGTATCCGATGGTGCGCGGGCGCTTGGTGGCGGTGAACGGGCAGCCGCTTGACCCTGACAAATTCGAGAATCCGCGTGCGCAGCGTTTGGCAGAACGTGAATTCAACCTGTCGTCTTTCGCAGAGTTGCCAGTCAGCAATGCCTTGCTGCAAGGGCAGTGGTTTGAGCGGGGTGTCACGGGGTTTTCCATCGAAAAAGGCATTGGCGAAACCCTGGGCTTTGGTATGGGCGACCAGTTGACCTTCGACATTGCCGGGCAACGCCTGACCGATACCGTCAGCAGTGTGCGTGAAGTGCGCTGGGATAGTATGCAGCCGAATTTCTTTGTAATTGCAGCACCGGGTAGTTTGGGGGAAATGCCCAGTACCTTCATCACCAGTATTCATCTGGGTGAGCAGAAACTGCTAGTGACAGAGCTGATTCGCCAGTTTCCGAGTGTGACGGCGATTGATGTGGGGGCGATTGTCGGGCAGGTGCGTTCGCTGGTCGGTCAGGTCAGCATGGCGGTACAGGGCATTTTTGTGTTCACCCTGATTGCCGGGGTAGTAGTGCTGGTGGCTGCTTTGCAATCGCAAAAAGCCGAACGGCGGCGCGAAATCGCCATCCTCAAATCGCTGGGGGCAGGGCGGGCGGAATTGCAACGGCGCATTTGGGGCGAGTTCCTGCTGCTGGGCGGTCTGGCAGGGTTATTGGCGGGCTTGCTGGCACTGACCGCCGGAAATCTGTTCGGCTACTACTTGTTTGACCTCGACCTGAAACTGAACCTGTTGCCGCTGTTGATAGGCGGTGTGGCAGGCAGTGTGCTGGTGGGGGTGACAGGCTACTGGAATCTGCGCGGCTTGCTGGATGTGCCACCGATGTCATTGTTGAAAGCCTGAACGCTTGTCGCCTGCTGGTCGTTTCCTGCCTGTGTTGCTGCTACACTTCCCGCATATAACATGTTTAAAAATAACAGCGGATTCACAGTTTATGGCAATAGCGCAGCAGGAAGCGCCAACTTCCAGGTTCATTCCTCTTTCTGAAAGCAAGGCCAAGGCTTGGGTGGCAGCTCTGCCGCTGGCTGATCCTGGCGAAACCACCCGGCGTGTGTTTCATGGTCTGGTGGATTTGAACCGGCGGGCGTTGACACCGCAAACTAGGCTGGCAATCAGTGAGTTGCTGCGTCCGGCTGTGGACGTCGCGCTGGAAAACCTGCAACGCCATCTGGTGGCACGGGCTTTCCCCCTGAGCCGCAAAAGCCAGAAGATTTTTGAACTTACCCAGTCGCTGATGCTGGAATTTGCTGGCTCTTGGCAATTGACAGCACTGGACATCCTCACCAAACAGGATGGCAACAAAAAGGCTCTGCAAACCGCTATTTACCGGGCGCTGGATTACATGGGGCGAGTGTTGTTGCTGACCTATTCAGTCTATATCCGTACCCGTGAAACCTTGTGGCATGACATCCATCATCTGTACCTGCTGGCAACCGAACACGGGCTGGATCAGTTGCCGATGAAGGACGCTGTTGCCGGTGCGCCGAATATTGAGGCACGTTATATCCAGATGAACCTGCTGGCGCTGGCAAAACCCTATAGCCTGCGTCAGGGTGAGGCTGCACGCCTGACGCAGTATTTTGCCCGTCATACCTCACTGGTCACGATTACACGGGAAGCGGATGAGCCGTTGGGCAAGTATGTCCATGTAGTGGTGCTGAATAATGATGAAGCAGCGGTGATGATGCCCGCCAGTGACCTGCCACATTCGCCGACGGTGCGGGTACTGAACCTGAATCCCCTGCTGGAACTGATGGATGGGCATATTCGCAAACTGGAAGTGGATGGTATCCCCGCCATGATTCTGCACGATGGCTTGAGCCGCAATCTTGCCAAACGGGTGATTTTTCACTTGAGTTCGGTGCGTAATCGTAGTTTCAACCGTTTTCCGCAAAAGGAAAAGGTCGGCATGGTCACGCGCATGAGTGATGTACTGGCGGTGATCCGCGACATCCAGAAAGCGGAAGTTAGTACCGAAGAAGAAGACATGCTGTTTAACGTGTTCGTTTCCAGTGACTATGATTCGGAAGAGGATGTCAAACAGGCAGTGATTGCCCAGGCCAGTGATGATGAAGGCGCACGTGTCCAATCTTGGGCAGTCATGAATACCAGTGTTGGCGGTTATGGTTTGTGCTGGAGAGACACGGAGGAGTCAGGGGCGCGGGTGGGCGAAATCGTCGGTTTGCGCGACATGGGCAAGGAAAACTCGGTGTGGATGATTGGTGTCATCAAATGGATGGAGTTCGTGGGGGGCAAGGGTTTGTGCTGCGGGGTGGAATTGCTCTCCACCAAGGCGATGGTGCTGAGTGTGTTGCAAGTGACCAACCGCAGTTTGCGCCAGTCCCTGCCGGTAGATGGCCTGATGTTGCCCAGTGTGGAAGGTGCTCGCCCTGACCCGGCACTGGTGTTGCCTGCCTACATGTTCCAAGTAGGTGATGAGGTGAAACTGGAGTTTGCCGAACGCGAGGAAAAGGTGCGCCTGATCCTGCTGGATGAATGTCTAGGAGCGTTTGCCTATTTCCGTTTTACCACGTTGGCAGAGAAAGTGGTGGAAGAAGAAGAGGACGATTTCACCTCCTTGTGGCAATCCCTCTAACCTCAAAACAGTTTGTCTACAACTAGCACGCGATAATCGGTGTTTATGTAGGTTTGCCAGTGCCTGATGCGTATCTTCTGTAAGTATGAAAAAGCAGAAGATACAGTGTGTCATTATTGACCGGGATGTAGAAGTAACCGCCTCGCTGGATGCGGCGTTGCACGATTCCGACGTACTCCTGGATATGGAAACGGTTACGGCGGTACAGCAGATTGTGCCCGCTCTGGGCAAGAAGCCGCATTTGCTGTTTTGCCCGCAAAGCCGGAACGGCGAGGGCAACAAGACGTTGCTGGATGCTTTGCAGCGGTATTCTCCTGATACCTTGTTGGTGTGGGTTACACGTGATGAATGGCAGGGTTTGACCACCTGGCTGAGCGGGGTGGAATCCTGCACCTTGCCACTCAATGACGTGGACTATTTCCGCCAGTACGTCGATTTCCTGCTGCATTATTCCGGTATCAAACAGGAGTTCCGCCAGTGCAAGCATTTGCTGGGGGTTGCCGAGTTGCGCTGCCACTGGTTGGTGGATTACTCGTGGGAAGCCATAGCCTATGTTTCGCAGGGAATGCACCTGTATGCCAATAATGCCTATGTGACTCTGTTTGGTTTCGAGTCACTGGCAGAAGTACGTTCCATGCCGGTTGCTCATCTGGTGGATACTGCCGAGCGCAAGGTGTTTGAAACCATGAGTAAGGCGGCGGATGATGGCAACAAGCCTTCCAACCGATTGCTGACCACCTTGCGCTGCTTGAGCGGGGAACGTTTGCGGGCGGAAATCCGTTTCATTCCGGCAGTCCTGAAGGGCAAACGTTGCACCCAGTTGCATGTGCGTCCGCTAGAACGGCATGTACGGGTCAACCCTGAGCTGCATCGTGAGGATAACCCTTGGGAAAAGACCGAGCAGCGCTTGCAGGCCATGCCCGAACCGGGAATGCCAGTGGCAGCGCAGATTGCACCTTTGCAGGTACAACAGGCGGAAATCAAGGCAGCACTAACTCCATCAGGCATGAAAATGGTTTTCACCCAGACCATGCGCCTGCGCCAGCGTTTGCCAGAGCTGTTTGTGGCGGAGCCGGTATTCCAGCAACAGGACGGACAGATGGTGACGCATGATGCCTTGCTCAAACAACTGGGCCAAGGTGATGGGCGTTTCCGTCTGGATTACTGGAGTGTAGGGCAGGTTGCGCTGAAACTGTCTGCTGAAAACGCTAAACCTTCCGGTTATCTGATTTTTGTGTCAGTTGGAGAGGCTATTTTCAATAATGAACTGCGTTTGAAGCGGTTGCTTGAAGTGCTGAATGCCTCGCCTGATGCTGCCTGTCAGATTGTGCTGGGTGTGCAGTATCAGGTTTGCAGCACTCATGTCAGGCAACTGCCGGGTGTTGTCAGGCAGTTGAAAGCCACGGGTGTCCATTTGGCTATAGATGGTGTCAATGATGACGAGCTGGCAGTCAAACTGGTGCAGGCAGTCAAACCGGCTTTCGTGCGTTTGTCAGCAGCGTTGTCAGAACGGCTGGCTCGTAGTACGGAAGCTGCCCGGCAATTGCACAAGCTGGTGCATCGTCTGGGCGAAACCAGCAGGGTGATTGTCGGTGGCGTGAATGAAGCCGCCGCCCTGAATCTGGTGTATGCAACCGCTGCGACTTACGTAGAGGGTGAAATCACCCAGCAAAAATGATTAAAAATTATAAGGCGAACAACCCATGTCAGCTACAGTGTTCCGGGTTGCCCTTGTTATTGAGGGTGAACATGTTTCCGCTTGGCAGCATCTGATGCTTGCCCGTTTGCAGGCAGTGGCAGGTGTGTCACTGGTTGCTGTCATCTTGCGCCAGCCGCAGGCCGTTCCTTGGTTGCAAGGTTTTGCCAGCAGGTTGCTGCATGGTCTGCAAGTGCTGGATGCCAATCTGTTCAAATGTCCTGCGAATGCCCGGACTGCCCAAAGTGTACTGGATTTGCTGGGTGACATCAGCGTGTGTGGCGCAGGGGGCAAACGCTATCAGGAAATACTGGGCAAGCAGCCAGTGGATGCCGTTATCGACCTGAGCGGGCAGGAGCCGCTGCCAGAAACCATCCTGTGGGCGCGTCAGGGCGTGTGGCGCTATTTCTTCGGCAGACCTGCCAGCTTGTCTGACCGGTTCGTCGGTTTACAGGAATATGCCAGCGGGCAGGATGAGATCATTTGCGGGCTGGAACGCATCATGGAAACCCGCAACGAGCCGGAACGCCTATTTTATGCGACCACCAGCACTGACCCGGTTTCCCTCAACCGCACTGTTGAGCGTACCCTGTGGAAAATGGCGGATTTCATGCCGCAGCGCTTGCAGGAACTGATCCAGACAGGGGAGGAAACGTTTTACCGCCATGTTCAGACTCGCCTGATCACTTTTCCGTTAGTGCAAAACTATGTGGTGCGTTTGCCTGCATTGCGGCTGGTGCTGACAGCTTGGTTGCGTTACCCGTTCAATGTCATCCGCAAGTTGTATCAGGCATTGTTTCGCACGGAACAGTGGGTGCTGCTGCTGGGTAAGGCTGGCAATCTGCATGATGTGCGGGTGCTGGAACAGTTCCGCAAGCTGATACCACCGCCTGACCGTTTTTGGGCTGACCCGTTTGTGGTGGAGCACGCAGGTGGGCAATACGTGTTTTTTGAAGAAATGTTTTATGCGCGTGGTATCGGGCATCTAGCCTGCATCCGCCTGAATGCGGATGGCAGCCATTCCGAGCCGGTCAAAATCTTGGAAAAGCCCTACCATTTGTCTTACCCGTTTGTTTTCGAGTATCAGGGGCAGCATTACCTGATCCCGGAAACAGCAGGCAACAATACCCTTGAGTTGTATCGCTGCGCAGAATTTCCGCACCGTTGGGTGTTCGAGAAAAACCTGATGGAAAATGTGGAAGCCTATGATGCCACCTTGCAGGAGCATCAGGGGCGCTGGTGGATGTTTGTCAGTATGCGCAACCATGCCAGTTGCTCACCCAGTGAAGCCCTGTACCTGTTCCATGCGGATAATCCGCTGAGTACTAACTGGCAGCCACACCCGCAAAATCCGGTGGTGGCACGGGCTTCCCATGCACGTCCCGCCGGGCGCATTTTCGAGGTGGAAGGGCGCTTGTATCGACCTTCACAGAATTGCGCGGGTGCTTACGGGCGTGGCCTCAACATCAACCTGATCCAGCAGCTTGATGAACGTTTTTATCGTGAGGAAACTGTCAGCCGTTGCTTGCCGGATGGTGGCAATGATATGAATGGGGTGCATACCCTGGGGGTCGGCAAGGACATCGTAGTGGCAGATGCCGTGCATGTGCGCCGCCGTCTGGGGATGCTGGATCGTTGGCTGGTGAAACACGCATGATGTCCCGCAGGAAAATTGCCTTGGTGGTGTACTCGCTGGGAATGGGCGGGGCAGAAAAGGTGGTGTCTGACCTATCCTTCCAGTTTGCCAAACAGCATGATGTGTCTGTGATCCTGTTTGACAACCGTTCGCCGTATTACCCTTATGCTGGTGAACTGATCGACATCAACTGTCCCTCAAAAGATGGTTTTTTTTCTAAGGCATTCAACTTTCTGGAACGCACCTTGCAGTTGCGGCGCATTTTCCGGGTGACACAGTTCGATACCATCATCAGCGTGATGGAACACGCCAATTTTCCTGCCATTCTTGCCAGTCGTGACACCATCGCCGCCAACCATTGCAACCCTGAGCGCAACTTCACCCGTTTCGACTGGTTGTTTGCCCGCTGGCTGTATCCCAAGGCCAGGAAAGTGGTAGCGGTGTCGCAGGCTGGGATGCAGATTTTCAGCAGGCATCTGCAATTGCGGAATCTGGATTGTCTGTATAACCCGGTGAATCTGGCACGAATCCGGGAGCTGGCGCTGGAATATCCGGCAATATCCATTGAGGGGCGTTACATCGTGGCTGCCGGACGCCTTAGCCCGGAGAAAAACTTTACTGGCTTGATCCGTGCTTATGCGGTTTCACAGGTGATCAAACAGTTCAAACTGGTGATTCTGGGGGAAGGGAATGAGCGCCCGCGTCTGGAACGTCTGATCCGTGAGTTGCGGCTGGAACGGCAGGTGTTGCTGCCGGGTTTCATGCACAATCCTTACCCTTATATTGCCAACGCCCATTGCCTAGTCTTATCCAGCCTGCACGAAGGCTTTCCTGTCATTCTGATTGAAGCCTTGGGGCTGGGCAAACCGGTGATCGCCACCGATTGTGAAACCGGCCCCCGCGAGATTGTGTATCCGGGGGAAAATGGTTTGCTGGTTCCGGTGGACGATACGGCAGCCATGTCGGTGGCTCTTGAGCAAATGTGTCTGGATGAAGCGGTGTATGAGGTGTATTGCCGGAACACCCTGCCGTCGGTTGAATATCTGGACATTGAGAGGGTGGCGGAAAAATGGCTGGCACTCTGATTCGTTACCTGTTGTTTGCATGGTTTTTACTAACATTAGCAGGTTGTGGTGTGCCGGAAACACCTTGGCAGGTCAGGGCGATTGGCGTGCTAGATCGGGTAGCCCCGTTTGAGACGGTGACGGGGGCTGACCGTGTAACGATTGCGGCTGCCCGTAACGAATACGAAGGTTTCCAGTTTGTGATCAGTGCCGGTTCCGGTGGGCTTGCCAATGTCGAAGTGACCGTTTCGCCGCTGAAAAACCAGCAGGGAGCCACGCTGGCAGACATACAGGTATTTCGTGAGCGTTATGTGCAGGTTAGCACGCCATCACCGCATTCACCTTATGCACCGCAGGCATGGCCTGACATATTGCTGCCAGCCAGTAACAACCAGCAGAAACTTGCCAGTGCCTGGCGGGCATTTCCACAGAACCTGACTGCACAGGAAAACCTGCCAGTGTGGGTGGATGTGTACATTCCGGCAGATGCAGCACCAGGACAATACAGCGGCAGCATCCAGGTCAGTGCTGATGGGCAGGATACCCTGACTTTGCCAGTAACGTTGACTGTTTGGGATTTCACCTTGCCGGAGCGTTCCCCCTTGCGCACGGTGTTTGGCACGAATGGCTATCGGCTGGCAGAAGTCTACGGGCTTGACCGCTCGGGGGCAGTGGAGGCGGATAACCGGCTGATCCGCCGCTGGAATGATTTCCTGCTGGATCACCACCTTGCTCCGGAAAGTTTCGAGGATGCCACCCCGCACGCCGATGCCAGCGGCAAGCCTGATTTTGGGCGCAAGGTTGCCGGGCTGGGGACGGTGACAGACAACATGCGCCATTACATGCAGGACAAGCACGCTTCCGCCTATACCTATGTGTTTGCCGACAGTTATCCGTTTGCCGATCCGCTGGGTAAGGAGCGGGTGCAGGCGCAAGCCTTCATGCGGGATTATGCAGACTGGTGTGCGGGGTTTGCGGGGGCAGAACGTTGCTATACCGACCCGTCGTTTGTGGATGAGCCGGATAGTGCCGCTGCCTACCAACATGCCCGTCACTGGGGTGAGTTTTTTGATGAGGCGCAAGGCAAGGGCGAAAAAATCCGTTTTCAGGTCAGCGAACCGCCCCTGAATGAAGACCCGGCGCTTGGCAATCTGCACGGTGCGGTGGATGTGTGGATTCCCAAGTTCCATGACTTGTGGCGTGATGTCGATTATCTGGGCAGGAATGTGGCGGCTGAGCGTTTGGCAACAGGTGATGAAATCTGGGCATATACTGCGTTGGTGCTGGATTTTGACCATTATCGTCATATCAATCCGCGTGCCGATGCGTTGCAAGGCAATTATCCACCTGTCTGGCAACTGGATTTTCCTGCCATCAATTACCGAATCCCGACCTGGCTGTTCCACCGTTACGGTGTCACAGGGCTGGGCTACTGGGATACGGTCGCCTGGTTTGACAAGGCAGACATCTGGCACGATGCTGCCAGTTTTATTAGTACCGATCCGCCAGGCTTTGTGTTCAACGGTGATGGCTTGCTGGCTTATCCGGGCAAGCAGGCACAAACCGGGTTTGATGGCCCGCTGGCATCCTTGCGCCTGAAATGGATACGCGAGTCGGTAGAAGATTACATGTACATCGACCTGTTGTTACAGGCAGGGGAAGCTGCGTTTGTCCGCCAGCAACTTGAGCGCATTGCCCGTAACTTTGGTGATTGGGACAACAATCCTGCTTTGCTGATGCAGGTCAGGCAGGCATTGGGCGAGCGGCTGGCAGCAGTAGGACGACGCTGATGGATACCCTCAGGAAAGCGGCTGTTTTTTTCATGATGATGCTGGTGTTTGCGTTGCCCACTGATGGTGCGGCGGAAATTGCCGGTATGTCACTGGTCAAGATTGCTGGTTTGATGTCATTTGGGCTGGCAGCAGTACTGTTGATGATGGGAAATGGTATTCATGCCGTACCGGGTTTCCATTCTGCTGTATTGCTATACGTTGCTTGGGTCATGCTGTCGTATACCTGGTCAGAAATGCCAGTGCCATATGAAACCTCGCAAGCGGTCAGTAGTGAGCAGGCACTCAAAAGCAACCTGTATATCCTGATGATTGCCTTGCTGCTGTTCCAGTTGGCAGCAACCCGGAATGACCTGAACCTGTTGTATGTGGCTTTGGTACTGGGTTCCTTCTGGCTGGTATACCTGATGGTCAAGGATTACCAGATCGGTGGTAACACCGTGCGTCATGAAATCAAGCAGTTTGATGCTAATGAAGTGTCGGTCAAGCTGGCAATGGTCATCCCGCTGGCAATTTATCTGCTGACCCTATGCCAGCAATGGTGGTGGCGAGTCTTGGGATTGGTGTACATACCGGCGGCCGGTTTTACCATCCTGATTACCGGTTCGCGTACTGGTGCTGTCATCATGGTGCTGGGACTGGTTGGATTTGTGCCGGCCATCCTGCGTTCCGGGCTGATTGGCAAAACTGCCAGTGTGCTGGTGGTGATGGTGGCGCTGATTGGCATTGCGAATGTCATTCCACAAAAAACCATTGAGCGTATTTTTTCGACCGGCAAGGAAATATCCAGCGGAACCTTGAATGAACGCAGCGTAATATGGGCAAATGCGTATGAAGAGTGGGAAGAAAGCCCCATTATCGGTCATGGTCTCGGTTCGTTCCGGCGCATCATCAACCCTTACAATGTGGATTACACGGCACACAACAGTTTTGTGGCGGTAACGGCGGAGCAGGGCATTATCGGTACTGTCCTGTATTTGGCGGTTATCAGTGTTGCGTTTGCAGCAGCTTGGCGTTTGAGGGGGGATGAGCGGCTACTACTGAGCCTGATGCTGCTGATCGTGGTAATCGGGCAGATGTCCCTGACCCTGCAAGACCGGATGTATATCTGGTTTGCTTACGCACTGGCTGTATTGGGAGCCTATATCAACAATAATCCGGTAAAAACGGCATATTCCAGTACCAACAAAATGGCGGTCAACACATGAAAAAAATTGCAATCGTGATTGCCGAACTGGCGGCTCCAGGGGGGGCGGAAAAGGTGGCTGTTGATCTTGCCGAGGAATTTCGGCAGCGCCAATATGAAGTAACCGTGGTCAAGTTTGCCCGTTTGCCCCCCGATACAATCCGGCATGACATTCCGGTCAGGATAATCAATCTGGACATTCCAGAAAGGTCAGGTGGTTTCCTGACCCAGCTTGTGATCCTGTTGCAGCGGGCATGGCAGTTTCGCAAGCTGTTCCAGCAGGAGCGTTTCGACCATATCTTTTCCTTTCTGGAAGCCGCCAATGTGCCGTGTGTGTTGGCCTGCCCGGATGCGGTGCTGTCCATCCATCTGGATCCCGGAACCATGACTCGTAGCGAGTGGTTTGCGTTCCGTTGGTTGTACCCACGTGCCAAACGGGTGATTGCGGTTTCCCGCCAGATGCAGGTTTTGCTGGAACAACGTGCTTCCCTGAAAAATGTCAATTGCATCTATAACCCGGTGAATACCCGCCTGATCCATGCCAAGGCACAGGAACCGGTCGGGATTAACGGGCGCTTTATCCTCGCGGTGGGGCGGCTGGAACAGCAGAAACGCTTTGACTTGCTGATCGAAGCCTTTGCCCTTAGTCGCACACAACCTCATTGCCAACTGGTGATTGTCGGGCGTGGTAGCCAGCAGGCCATGCTGGAGCAGCGTATCCATGCACTGGGGATGCAAGACAGGATTGTGCTTGCCGGATTTGACCCCAATCCCTACAAGTACATGGCAAAAGCCGAGTTTCAGGTGATGAGCAGCGATTACGAAGGTTATCCGCTGGTGCTGATTGAAGCGCTGTCCCTCGGTTGCCCGATTGTTTCGACGGATTGCCCAACCGGGCCGCGTGAAATCATCCGCCATGCTGAAAACGGCCTGCTGGTGGCAAAAGGTAATGTGGAGGCCATCGCCGCCGGGATTGATGAACTGTTTTTCGATGATGCCAAACGTCAGCAGATGCGTCAGCAAGCGGTGGAATCCGTGCGTGGCAATGACATTGCGGCGGTGGCTGATGCGTGGCTGGCGGCATGAATACGCTGCCCCAATGCAGGCTGCTTGCCCACAGTGATAGCCCGCACCTGTCGCAGGTACATACCGGTTTCAGATTATTGCGGCAGGCAGGCAAGATCAGTTTGCAATACACCTTTGCTGACTGCCGCTGGCGGAATCAGCTTTTCCTGCGCAGGCAACCCCCGCTGGGTGGCATGTATGCCTTGCTGAACGACCAGCATCTGCTCTATTACGATGTACGGGATGGGGCAGATTTTGATGAAACGGCACTGGCAACTGCCGATGTTTATTTCAAGCGCAGTTATTCACCCGCGCATACACCACCGGCTTGGCAGGCGAAAGTCAAACCCCTGGGGCTGAATTATGAAATTTACCCTGACAAGGCGGATTGGGCTGATGTCAGAAAACTGCTGGCCCAGCCCAGCCTTTCCCGATACACCCTGCGCCATCTGGCACGGCTGGTGAGTCAGGCGAGTGGCTATCCCCTGTTGTTTGTACCAACTCTCGGCAACATCCACGCATTGCCCGACCCGGACAGTGAACCACGGGTGTTGTTCATGATGCACGCCTGGGATCCTGAGGAAGTCGCTGATTTACCGGAAGCCATTCGCCATGACCGCCATGTTGTCAACCAGATGCGGGCTGAGTGTGTACGTGCCTTGCGACAAACGTTTGGCGAACGCTTTTACGGCGGCTTTGCCCACAGTGCTTATGCACTCAAGCATTACCCGGATGCCTTGTTGCCGGAACGCGGTGCGTCTGACAAGGCCAGTTACCTGCAAATCCTGAAAAACCATCCGATCTGTATTGCCACCACCGGCCTGCATGGTTCGGTAGGCTGGAAATTTGGCGAATACGTGGCGTTTTCCCGTGCCATTGTCTCGGAAAAGCTGCTGTTTCCGCCACCGCAGGGGTTTGCTGCGGGTAGCCATTATCTGGAATTCACCAGCCCGGAGGAGTGCGTGGCTGCGGTAAGTCGCCTGATGACCGACACGGTTTTGCGCCAGCAACTGATGCAGAACAACCATGCCTATTACCGGCAACACCTGCGCCCGGACAAACTGGTGGGGCAGACGCTGGCACAGGTGCTGGGAGGTGAACATGTTTTTTAAGCACGGCATTACCTATTTTCTGGCAACCCTTGCCCCGGCCTTGTCGAGTTTTCTGGCAGTAGCATTTTATACGCGCTGGATGGATACCGCAGAATACGGTGTTTACACCACGGTGCTGATGGTGGCTTCCAGCATCAATAGTGTGATGCTCGGCTGGTTGCAGGCTGGCATCATGCGCTTCTGGAACGACAAGCTGGTGTCGGCAGAGGCTATCCGCAACCTGATTGGCAGTGCCGTACTGGTGACTTCCGTGCTGGTAGCGGTGTTGCTGCTGGGGTTTGCGCTGGTATCGGGGGAACGGCAGGTGGCGTGGGTGCTGGTGCTATTGTTCGTGGCGACTGCCTTGTATGAGGCATGGCAGCGCATCAATTCCATCACTTTCCAGACCCGCCAGTATTTGCTGGCAGAAATTGCCCGTGCTGTGCTGATCGTCGGGGTCGGCTTGTCGCTGGTCAAACTCGGTTATGGTTGGGGGGGGGCGGCTTTGGGAGTAGTGTTGGGCAATCTGCTGGTGTTACTGTTTTCCGGCAGTTTCTGGCGGTTGTTGCACCCGCAGCTTGCCAGTATTGACCGAGTGGTGCTGAAAAAAATCCTGGTGTACGGTATCCCGATGAGCCTGTCAGCCATCCTGTTCGGGGTGATCCAGATTGCGGAACGTACCCTGATTGGCTGGTTCAGCGGTTACGATGTGGTGGGGGAATACGCAGCGGCCTATAACCCGCCCCGCCAGATTTTGTTCATGATTGCGGGGGCGCTGAACATGGCGGCTTACCCGCTGATTATCCATGCACTGGAACAGCAGGGGGTGGCGCAGGCTGCCAGCAGGATGCGTGACTACATCATTTTCTACGTCGGGGTATTTGCCGCCTGTGCATTGGGTCTGCTGGGAATTGCCGATGATTTTGTGCCGATCCTGATCGGTGCGGAATTTGTGGCGACTGCCTTGCAGTTTTTCCCGTGGGTGATTGTGGCTGTGGCATTCCACGCTTTTTACCTGTTCTACATTTCGCTGTTTTTCCAGATCAACAAGCAGACCGGGCGGGAAGTACAGGTTATTTTGCTGGCAGCGGTGGCAAGCGTTGCCCTGAATGTGTTGTTGTTGCCGTTATACGGTTTGGCAGGGGCGGCAGTCACTGCGATTGTCACCTACCTGCTGTGCGTGGTGTATGGCTATGTGCGTGGCAAAGGCAGCTTTCAGGTCGCCGTGCCGTGGCTGGACATGGGCAAGATAGCACTGGCGGCGTTGACCATGTACCTGCTGATGGGGCAAGCGCCAGACTGGCACAACCACCTTTATAACCTGTTGCTGAAAATACCGCTGGGTATGCTGGTTTACGCTGGCATGGTCTGGCTGCTGGATATTGGTGGCATACGCCATTTGCTCAAGGGGAGGCTGGGATGGCTAACATTCTCTACATCATCACCTCGCTGAGCGTGGGTGGAGCGCAAAAAGCGCTGCTGAACCTGACCGGTTCCGCTTTCAGTGCAGATTACACGCCGCATGTGATTGCCCTGGTGGAGGTGGATGGTATCCGCCAGCAGTTTGAACAAGCTGGAATTCCGGTGACAGTGCTGGGACTGAACCGGCTGGTACGTCTGCCTTTGTTGCTGCCACGGCTGGCAGGTCTGGTGTGGAAGATCAGACCGCAAATCATCCACGGCTGGATGCATCACGGCAACCTGTTTGCCACGTTTGCCTGGATGTCGGCAGCCTGTCGCCCAACCCTGCTATGGGGGATGCACCATACCCCGGAAAAAGCCACGCTAGAACGCGCCCAGCACGCGGTTGTGCTGACACTGGGGCGCTGGTTGTCGCGCTTTCCGCAGCATATCGTGTATGTGTCGAAACGCAGCCTGCAACGCCATACCGAACTGGGTTATGACCACCGCCACGCGCAGGTGATCGCTAATGGCATTCCGTTGGGCAAGGGCAGTGAGGCTTCAGACTGTTACCGTAGTGTCCGTGAGGAACTGGGCATCCCGGTTGATACGCTGCTGATTGGCAGCTTGACCCGTTACGTGCCTGAAAAGGATATTCCCAACCTGATTAACGCGGTTTACCAGTTGCAGGTACAGGGTGTGTATGCCCATTTCCTGCTAGCAGGCGAAGGCATGGATCAGACAAACCTGGCTCTGCACGCCTTGCTGGCAAACCTGCCGGAACCCCGGCGGGTGCATCTGCTGGGGGTACGCACGGATGCTGCCCGCCTGATTGCGGCGCTGGATGTGGCAACCCTGTCATCGCAGCGTGAAGCCTTCCCGCTGTTTCTGGCAGAAGCGATGGCAGCGGGAGTGCCGTGCGTAGCCACCGATGTGGGCGATATTGCCGAGTGTGTGGCTGATACCGGGCTGGTTGTACCTGCCGGGGATGCAAGCGCACTCGCACTGGCATGGCGAAACCTGCTCCAGTTGGATACTCCCCAGCGGCAGGCGCTAGGGGCAAGGGCGCAGCAACGGGTGGCGGAACGTTACAGTTTGGATGCGGTAGTGGGGGCGTACCGACAATTGCTGTAATACCTGTCCCGGAACGAGGTAAACGGGTAATCACGCAGCAATTGGTGCAGCTTTCCAGCAACACTCCCGCGCCGTGCAAACTGGTGATACTTCATTTTCTGTGGAATCTCCATCAGTTTTGAAACCTCGCGGTATTCATGCGTATCTGTTTCATACGGGTGCATGTAAAACACGCTGGTATCCCGATCCAGATCGCGTGCCAGCCAGCGGTTAAACCAGTAAGGGTAAAGCCGGAAATAGCCGCCGCCCATCACCGGCAGGTTCTTGCCCAGCAACTTGCTGACACTCATCGGGTAGGTATCCAGCCCGCGCTCGCGGATGCGTTGCAGAATGCCATCATCGTTGAAACCGTAACAACTACGCACGGTTGCCAGCATGATGGAAGAGTCGTACACAATGCCTTCGGTTTTTAGCGCATCGCAATACCAGTCGAGGTATTCATCCCGTACCGAAAAGGTGGGGGCGCGGAAACCGATGACTTTTTCCCCGCTTATGTCTTCGAGGATGGCAACCGAACGGTGTAATTCGTCACGAAATTGTGCCTCTGTCAGGTCGTAAAGCCGCCGATGCGTGTAGGAATGGCAAGCAAGCTCGTGTCCGGCGTGGGCAATCGCCTTGACCAGACGCGGAAACTTTTCAGCCACCATACCTTGCACAAAAAACGTGCCTGTTACCTTGTGTTCGGCAAGGATGTCGAGCAGACGGCTGGTGTTGAACAGCACCCGGTTGGAAACCGCCCGGTCAAAGTCGTAGACAGATTGTTGCCAGTCTTCGATGTCGGCACTGAAGATCATGCTTCTGCCTCCTGTGGGGAAACTCCTCCCAGCCTCCCCTTGTCAGGGGCGGAGCCAAGAGGTTTTGCACACGCCAGATAAAGCTCACCGAGGATGTCAATGACACGTTCTTCCGAGAAGTTGTTGACTGCATGGATACGGGCAGCCTTGCCCATTGCCCGCCGCTGGTCAGGGTGTTGCATGAACCACAGCATGTGCCCTGCTAATGCTTGCGCTGAATCCAGCGGCGTTGTGAAGCCGGTCATGCGGTCGATGATGGCTTCGCGGCTGCCTTTGACATCGGTGCAGATTACCGGTTTGCCGGATGCCATCGGCTCAATCAGGGCGCGGGGGATACCTTCCGCAAACGAGGTCAGTACCGCGACATCAATGCTTTGGTAGAAGGCTGGCATGTCGTTGCGGTAGGCAGCGATTTCCACCACATCCTCCAGCCCTTTCTCACGGATGCTTGTTTGTATTGCCGCTTGCAGATGGCCTTGCCCAATCAGTTTCACCCTGAAATCACGGGTTTGCTTTGCCAGCAATTCCACCGCATCCAGCAGCAAGGCATGATTCTTGATCGGCTCAAACCGCGCTACCATCCCAAATACCGTAGGGGAGTTACTCCCTTCCTCCCTTGCGGGGGAAGGGCTGGGGATGGGGGGGCGGAAGCGATCCAAATCAATCCCGTTTCCCAAATACACCATCTGTGTTTCATTTAGCAGCTTGTATTCCCGCGCCAGTTCCATGTCGCTGCGCAACTGGAACAGCGAATATCGCACGGTATGTTTGAGTAGTTTTTCAATCAGGATGAAAGCCCTGCGTGCCAGTGTTCCGGTATTTTCTGCGATACTATAGCCGTGACTCTGGTAAACCCACACGGTCGTGCGGTCGAACAAAGCCAGAAAGCGCCCCACCAGCCCCGGAATACCGAAATGCAGGTGTACCACATCGTAACCACCCTGACGGATGGCTCGCCGCAAATTCCATGCCGAGCGCAGCAATTGCCAGGGGTTGAGGCTGCGATGCAGGGTTGCCACCACCACCTTCATGCCCTGTTCACGCATCAGTGCCACTTCCGAGCCATCGCTACATAGCATGTCTACCTGCATTTGTCCGGCATGTCGCTGGTTGAGGCGTTGGGCACGCTGGAATACCAGTGCGTAGGCTGAACTGCTGACGGTGCATACTTCCAGTATTTTCATTGACTTGTCCTTGTTAGTAAAAGCGATGGATGAGAGTGCGGGAGAGTCCGTCCATGACCATTTCCGGGGTATGGCGGATCAGCCAGGAAGCTGCATCCTGTAGGTGGGAGCCTGCTGGCGCAGGGGCTGTTGTCCTGAGCCGGTAGTAGTAAATCTTGTGGCTGCGGTTGGCGAGTTTCAGTTTGAACTGGTGTGGATTGCTGCCTGCGGAGGAGCGCCCGAGATTGTAGGTTTTGCGCCCGCTGGCGGCACAATGCTCCACCATTTGCCACAACATGGCGAGAAACACATTGTGCTTTTTGTAGTCCGTGTGGATGCCAGACCATGCGCCATAAATTTCATCCTCACTGGTGAAACTGATGGATGAGACCACCGGGATGTTGTCCATGTAGCCGACGAAAATTTCAAGGTATTCACTACATTCCGCCAGCAAGTCGGCAAAAAACTGCCGGGGATGGGGCAGGCTGCCGATGTCATGCAGGCTCATGCGGTATAGCTGGTAAAACTCGTCCAGCAAGGACGCACTTTTGCCAATGACTGCCCTAAAGCCGTGTTTGAGCGGGCGGCGGATATTTTTGCGGGTATTGGTGGAAAGGCTATCCCATACGGTGGCGATGTCCGGCTGGATGTCGACATTGAGTTCCACTTTGTCGGATTCGTCCCGCAGGCAGGGAATGTGCGCAGTAGTGCGGATTTCCAGCCAGTCTGTGCCGGTTTGCGCCAGTTCCTGACCCAGTTGTTCCACCAGATGTGGGTATACGTCGGTTGCTACTTCCGGGATATGGCCTGTTTTGTCGAATCCGGCTCCAAGGATGACTGTTTTTTTCCCCAACAGGCTGGAGCGACAAAAAGCAGGAATACAAGTATTTTGTCCGCTTGTCTCTAATCTGATTTGCACGGGTTGCAGGCGGAATTCCTTGCCGATGATGGCACGGAATGCCGGGCTGGCAAAAATATTGTCGCTTGTGACACCAATGCCCGAAGCGGTATCAGGGGTGATAGTGATGCTCATGGATATGCCGGTTCGTTTATTTTTGTGATGCCGGGTATTGTCGGTTGTTCCCGCACAGATATGCCAGCCGTGACAGATTAGCGGAAGGCTTTATGGGGTAGGCGGCGATAGGCGGTGATGTCTGTCCGCTTATCCAGAAAATGCCCACGCATACAGCTTGGGCTTTGCGGTCTGCGGTGTGGTGTTGGAGAATAAGCAGCAATACCAACAATTATCTCGATACGAGAAAACATGTTAACTGTCGCCGATAAAAAGAGTGTTGCAGCCCATCACCATACCAGTGCCGTGACCGCACCGTATATCGCCGTGCCTGCTGCGGGTATTCCGGTACATACCCTGACACTGGAAGATGTCTGGAAGCGTCTGCTGCGGCAGAAATGGACACTGTTGCTGACCGCACTGGTGATTACTTTGCTGACGGCCTGGATTACTTGGAGCACGCCACCCAGTTACCGTTCGGGGGCTACCATCCAGATTGAAAAGGAAGGGGTACAGATCGTCAATTTCGGTACCTTGTCCAGTGCTTCCCCCGATATGGGCGAACAGGATCCGTTTTTCCGTACCCAGTATGAGCAACTCAAAAGCCGCAAGTTGGCCGAGCAGGTCATTGCTGATCTTGATTTGAAAAACCGCCTGTTTGAACGCCCCGAACCTCCCAATCTGTTCAAATCCCTGCTCAAAATCATCAAGCGCATTGTGTTTGCGGTGCTGCCGTTCAAAAGCAGTGACGAGGAAAAGGCAGCCGAAGCTGATCACACTGATGCTTTTATCCAGAAACTGTATGTTGAACCGATCGAAAAAACCCATTTGGTCAAGGTCTTTTATGAAAGCCCCGACCCGCAATTGTCAGCAGACATCGTGAATGCCCTGATTGCGGCTTTTATCAAGGACAACATCAGTTCACAAAGTGAAACCGACACTTACGCCCGCGAGTTTCTGGAACAGGAAATGGAGAAGGCGCGTATCCGCTTGACCACCCAGGAAGCCAAACTGCTGGAATACGCCAAACAGAACGACATCCTGGAAGTCAACAACAGCCAGTCCAGCCAGGAACGCAAGCTGGATGAACTCTATTCGGCACTGGGGCAGGCCGAACGCGCCCGTATCCAGGCGGAAAGCCAGATGATCCAGGGGCGCAAGCATGGCAATGTGCGCGAAGTCCTCAACAATCCGGTAGTGGAAGGCATCAAGCAGAATCTGGTCAAGATGGAAGCGGAATATCAGGAAAAGCTCAAGATGTTCAAGCCCGCTTACCCGGACATGCAGCTTTTGCAACAGCAGATACAGGAAACCCGCCGCCAGTTACAACAAGAAGTGGGTGGGTTGAAACAATCCCTGCAAGCCGAGTATGCCGCTGCCAAAAAGCTGGCAGACGACCTGCGGGCGGAACTGGACAATTACAAGGGTGAACTGGTCAGCCTGCGTGACCGCAGTATTGAATACAATGCCCTCAAGCGTGAGGTGGAATCCAGCCGTGATTTGTATGACGGCCTGCTGCAACGCATGAAAGAGGTCAACGTTGCCGCTAATGTTACCAGTAGCAATATTCGTGTGGTGGATGCAGCCAGCCCTTCCCGAGATGTCTTTCGCCCGAAAAAAGCCCTTAACCTGATCATCGGTACATTGGTAGGCTTGATGCTGGGCGTTGGCGCAGCATTGCTGCGGGAAACCCTCAACCAGTCGGTTGCTTCGGTCAACGAATTGCAGGCACTCAGCGGCTTGCCAGTGTTGGGAACTATCCCGCATGTACGCAATGTTTCCGAAGGCAATCTGGCGCTGGCGGCGGTGCGTGACATGGGTTCGCTGCTGGCGGAAGCCTACAGGGTGGCAACAGCCAACCTGCGTTTTGTGTTGCCTGCCGGGGTTGCGCCACGCATCACCCTGATTACCAGTGTCAATCCGGGTGAAGGCAAATCGACTTCCTCTGTCAACATTGCTCTTAGTCAGGCATTACAGGGGCAGAAAGTGCTGCTGATTGATGCTGACCTACGCAAGCCTTCCATTCACGCCAAGATGGGGCTACCCAACCTGAAAGGCTTGAGCAATTTTCTGGTGGGTGATGCAGATATTGCCAGTGTTACCCAGTCGTTCCGTGAAGTGAAAGGTTTTTACCTGATTACGGCCGGAACACTAATGGCTGACCCGGTACGTATGGTGTCCAGCCCGGCGATGGCGCAATTGCTGAATCTGGCTACCCGGCATTTCGATAGCGTGATTATCGACGGGCCGCCAGTTGCCGGGTTTGCCGATGCCATTTACCTGTCGTCACTGGCGCAGGCAACGGTGCTGGTGGCAGATGAAGATCATATCAACCGCAAGCGTTTGCTGACAGTTATCGAGCAATTACGCCGGGTGAAACAGAATGTGGTCGGTTTCCTGATGGTCAAGTCGCAAGAAGACGTGACCGATTACCGCTATTATGATCGCTATCAGAGCCGTATCCAGAGCAAACCTGCTGCCAAGCCAGCCAAGGGCAAACGCAAGGGCTTGAATCTCGCGCCAGCCTGATTGTGGCATTGCTCAAAAACGGTCAATAAGTTCCAGCACATCCCGAAAGCGGGTAAAGCCGTGGTCGCCACCCTGAAAAATGAGCTGGTGTGCATCACGGTAGTAGCTGTTGGCTGCTCTCCAATCCAGCGTTTCATCCGCAGTTTCCAGCATGACCAGCAGGTTACCGGGATTATAGGGGGTAAGCTGATCTAGGGTGGTCAGTTCATCCAGATGCGCTTGGCTGAATGTATAGCTGGTGTCGTTATGCCAGCCGGTTTGCGTGCTGCCTAACAGGGGGCGCAACAATAAGGTCGGATGCACCGCAGGGTTGATCAATACGGCTTTCAGGTCGTATTTGCCGGCCAGATAGTTTGCATAAAAACCACCGAGGGAACTGCCAAGCAGCTTTGGCGGTGTTGCAGCTTGTTCAATCAGACTAGCAAGCAGGGTAATGGCTTCCGCCGGGCGGTGGGGCAGGTCAGGGCAGATCCATTCGTGCGCCCGTTCGCGTGCTGCCAGCCAGCGTTTCAGCTCCTGCGCTTTGCCAGATTGGGAGGATGAATTGAAGCCGTGAATGTAGATGATCATGATGTTATTCAGGTTTGGTTTGATACGGTTGCCTGTCATTTTCCAGATGGCTAACATGTTTGTCCATGAACATCATTTATCCTCATGCAGAACTTGTCGCCCACCAGCAGGCATTGCGCCAGTGTACCCGTTGTCCAGACATGATCAGACCGGTCATTACCGGTGAACCTGTATTTTCCCCGGTCATGTCGATTGGGCAGGCTCCCGGTATTCACGAAGCCAAAGTCCTGCGCCCGTTTGGCTGGACTGCGGGCAAAACCCTGTTCAAATGGTTTGAAGGCATTGGCCTGAATGAAGAGAATTTTCGCAAGCGGGTTTATATGTCGGCGGTATGCCGTTGTTTTCCCGGCAAGAACCCCAAAGGCGGAGACCGGATGCCATCGCAGGTGGAAGTTACCAACTGTACCTACTGGTTGCAAACCGAAATTCGTATCTGTCAGCCGCAACTGATTATCCTGATTGGTAAGTTGGCAATTAACCAGTTTCTCCCTGATGCCAGAAAACTGGATGAGGTGGTTGGTCAGGCTCACCGGGTCATGTTGGCAGGGCGTAAAACTGATCTCGTCCCTCTGCCGCATCCCTCCGGTTTGTCGACGTGGCCCCGTATGGAACCGGGCAAAACCTTGTTGCGGGATGCCATGCAGGTTATTGCTGAACATCCTGCTTGGCGGTCAATACTTCAGGTTAAAACAGACGATTGGTAGTTACGCTTGTCAGATTTTCAGGGAAACTCAGGGGCAATCATGGCAAAGTTATGACTTCCGAACTTTACTATAAAGAGAGAAAACCATGATGAGAAAAATTCTGGCTCCTGTAGCTGTTTGCGTATTTTCCCTGTTTACAGCGTCATCGGTATTGGCAGAAATGGTCAATATCAACAAGGCAGATGTAGCTGCACTCGATTCCCTGGATGGTATCGGCGAGAAAAAAGCTGAGGCTATTGTTGCTTACCGCACTGAACACGGTGAGTTCAAAACCTTGGATGATCTGAAAGAAGTGCCGGGTATTGGCGACAAAATGTTCGAGAAAATCAAGGATGACATTTCCTTGTCGGAAGGAATCACAACCTTGGCAGAAAAAACCAGCAAGGAAGACAAAGCCAAAAAGCTGGAAGAAAAAACCGAAAATAAAACCGATGACAAGGTTGGTGATAAAGCTGAAGCAGGCAAGAAAACCGACAAGGTGTCAGACCAGTCAGCACCAAAAGCTGACAAGTCCTGAGTTTTTTCTGCTATCTTGTCGCATGGGCAGCCTATCATGTGCCCATGCGGACAAGAAGGTGAAATAAACGATGGAAAATACAAAAACAATTCTAGTGACAGGCGGGGCAGGTTATATCGGTTCCCATACCTGCATTGAACTGCTGGCAGCCGGTTTCAATGTTATCGTTCTGGACAACCTTTGCAATAGTTCAGCCGAAGCATTAAAGCGTGCGGCGGATATTGCCGGGCATGACAGCATACCGCTTATAAAGGGTGACATCCGTGATGCGGCTTTGCTGGAGCAGATTTTCACACAACATGCCATTGACAGCGTAATCCATTTCGCCGGGCTAAAAGCCGTGGGCGAATCGGTGGAAAAACCGCTGGCGTATTATGACAACAATGTGTCAGGTACAATTAGCCTGTTGCAAGCCATGCAAGGTCACGGGGTCAAGAGCATTGTCTTCAGCTCTTCGGCTACAGTGTATGGAGACCCGCATACCACCCCCATTCAGGAGCATTTTCCCTTGTCGGCAACCAATCCTTATGGGCGTTCCAAGTTGATGATCGAGGAAATGCTGGGGGATTTGTATAAGGCTGATCCTGCCTGGAAGGTTGCCTTGCTGCGTTATTTCAACCCGGTTGGTGCTCATGACAGCGGCAGAATCGGTGAAGACCCCAGGGACATTCCCAACAACCTGATGCCTTACATTGCCCGTGTGGCAGTCGGAAAATACCCACACCTGTCTGTGTTTGGCGGGGATTATGCGACTCCTGATGGTACAGGGGTGCGTGATTATATCCATGTGGTCGATCTGGCAAAGGGGCATGTCAAAGCGTTGCAGGCATTCGAGCGTAATGATGTTCCCGGTCTGTTGATGGTAAATCTGGGAACTGGGCAAGGCTATTCCGTGCTGGATATGGTCAAGGCTTTTGCCCAAGCCAGTGGCCGTGAAGTTCCTTACCGTATTGTGGCGCGACGGGCAGGGGATATTGCCTGTTGTTATGCAGATCCTTCACTGGCACGTGAATTGTTGCACTGGCGGGCGGAAAAATCTCTGGAAGACATGTGTCGTGATGCTTGGAACTGGCAAAGCCGTAACCCTGACGGTTATGAGGTATAGCAAAGCTGTCATTCAATAAAACTTTTTGATAGAAAAACCGGGACAACTCCCGGTTGTCTGCCTGAGCTTCATCTATATTCCTGTTGTCTGTGTTTTGCTTACGCTTAATCGGTAAAAACTCGTCTGTAAGCCGCAGAGGATCTACCATCCATAACAAAGATGGATACCGTCCATAATCCCTTTAAAAGTGAATTGCTAAAATTATTATCAGGGAGATACCCAATGAAAAATGCATGGAAATTGTTGTTGACTCTCATGTTTAGTGCAAGCGTGGTTGCCTGTTCCAGTGGGGCTGGCCCCCAGTATGAAACCTTGCCGTCAAGCATGGCTGTCAGCAGCGCTGTTAAACCAATGGCTCCCGTAGGGCGCTCTGCCAGTGATGCCATTTCGCCGCAGGATCTGCTGGAAATCGAGGTTTTCAAAGTGCCTGATTTGTCCAAGGAAGTCCGGGTTGATGAGGGTGGTAATATTACCCTGCCACTGGTTGGCACTGTGCGTGCGGCAGGTCTTAGCCCGTCCAAACTGGAAAGCCTTATCGCCAGCCGTCTGGAAAAAGACTACATGAATAACCCGCAGGTTAACGTGCTGGTCAAGGAATCCAACAGCAACAACATTACTGTGGGTGGCGCAGTCAACACGCCAGGCATTTACCCTCTGACTGGGGATGTGACTGTAACTCAGGCCATTGCGATGGCGCAGGGTACCAACCGCCTTGCCGTCAAGGACAGGATTACCCTGACACGTAATGGCAAACCGTGGACTGTACCCTTGGAAGCCATCAACCAGGGTAAGGTAGAAGATCCGCTGGTTCTGGCTGGTGACAAGATTTTTGTACCTACCTCTGGAACCAAGGAAGCCCTTCAGGACTTCGGTGGCCTGGGCGGTATCCTGTCACCATTCGGTTTGTTGCGTTAATTGACACGGGCAAATGTGTCGGCAATGGGCAGCTTCGGCTGCCCATTTTTTTAAAGCATCCGCTTAGCTTTTGACGGTTTTGTGCAGATAGGAAAGAATTTCTGCGCGTGCATCAGAGAGCACTGAATCACGGTCGAGGCTATCCAGAATCTGTTGAACAGTCAGTTTTGGCCCCGCATCTCCCCAGGATTTGCCATTGGCCAGCCAGGTTTCAGCAACCCGCCCAACTACCAGTGTGCCATACCAGGCTACTGCACCTTGGGCAGCACCTGTCAGCAGGGTGGAAATGCCACCTGTTCCCAGTTTGAGAGCAGCCGATACCAGATGTACAGCCCATACGGTTCCCATCAGGAGCACCATTTGCGCCAGAATGGTACGAACCAGATCACCGGCTTCATTACGTGAAATGGGCAAACCATACAGTTTGGACAAGTGCATGATCATGCCCGCGTCAATAACTGCAGCAGCAACCAGGTCAGCAACAGGGATGGGATTAAGGGCAACAGCTACCCCTTTGCCCAGACAGTAGAGGCGAATGGTCTTCTCACCCAGTTCCCGCTTGATGGCAAGAATGCGTTGCCCGACTGCACTGCTGAGGTTGCCTGCGAACAGGGAGGCATTGAGAGCTGCTAGGGTTTTGCCTTCCGCCTCCACGATGTCCCACAAGCGAGCCTTAAGCGCACCGACATTGACAGGGCGTTCGCGTACTGTTTCCTTTTCGTCACCGTTTTCATCCACATAAATGACTGTTTGGCGGTTGGTCTGGGCGATGGTGAAAATGATGTTTTCCGGGGTAATGATGCCTTGGGTGCGGTTACGCAGGACGCTGCGTAACTGGCGTTGTTCGTCTTCAGTGTAACGGTCTGCCTTGTTGACAACCAGCAGGGTGGGGCGATGGGTGGCAGTGACGATTTTCAGTGCTTGAAACTCGACATCCGTCAAATCGCTGTCGATCACAAACAGGAGCAGGTCGGCACGGTTGGCGACTTCATGCGCCATTTTTTCGCGAGCTTCACCGTCAATTTCATTGATGCCGGGGGTGTCGATCAGGAAGATGCCACCATCGGCGTATTCTTCCCACTGTTGCATGTTGACGCTACGGGTTTCGCCGTGCAGTACACTGACACTGAATGCCGGTTTGTTCAACAAGGCATTCAGCAGGGAGGACTTGCCAACACTGACCCTGCCAAATACCGCAACATGCAAGTGCCCATGTTCCAGTTTGGCAAGCATCCCCCGGATCTGGGCGTAATCATCCCGCAGGCTGTCACGGATACTGTCTGGGATGCGTGCGTCATCCAACAACTGGCGCAGACTTTCGGTGGCAAGCTGCAAGTGGGTGTCACCGCTGGGCGTGGGTGTTACTTCCAAGCTGGTTTCAGCCGTCGTGTTTGCCCCGATACTGTTCAATAACCAGTCTGGCAAATGTTTTTGTACGTTCTTCCAGATTTCCACTCAGCATCTCCTGAAAAGTGGCAACAGCCGGGGCTGCCTTGAATGCGCCGCGTTGTTCCAGTGTGTGTGCGACCGAATGTCCGAGCGCATCGAAAATGATTCCGTAAGCCACCGCATGAACCAGCCCGCCCGCCACCGTACCGATGCCAGGAAAGGCTTTGAGGGCATTGCCTGCCACTGCCAGCAGTAGCGGAATACTTTTTTGCAGTTGCCCCTGACTGAAGTTCAGGAACTGGTCAATGTCGAGTTGGTTGACGGGAGTGTCATACAGCTTGCAGAGTTCTTGCACCATGCGTGTGCCGATGACGCCTTGAATAAGCAGATCCGTGCCGGGGCTGACCGATGCCAATGCGCCAATAATCGCTTTATGGGTAGAACTGCGCACGATTTTGGCAGCCTGTTGGCGGCGGTATTCGGCACGGGTGCTATCGAGTTTTTCCTGAACCAGATGCAAAACACTGCTGTCCCGCAGGTGGGAAAGTTGTTCCAGGCGGTTATCAATCTCGGTTTGCAAATGTCGTGTTAGGGCAGAAACATCGGTTTTGCGCGGGCGTTGGAGGGTTTCTTCACGCCCATCCGGGTAGACGCGCACGACTTCCTCAACACCGCCGGACTGGATGAACACAACCTGGACAGGTTCTTTGCCTGCTACCCGTGAGCGGATACGTTCTGCCAGTTGCTGCTGTTCGGCATGGCTATACTGGTCGCGTTTGTTGAGGGCAATAACCAGTGGCTTGCCAAACGTTGCCAGTTCTTGAATATCCTGATACTGGCTGCGGTTGAGGTCGGAGTCGGTGACGTACACCACGATTTGTGCACGGATGGCTTCATCACGAGCTGCTTCATCCAGCGTTCCTTCGGCTTCGTTGCGCCCCGGCAGGTCGGTGAGCAGCAAACGGTCGCCTGTCAGGGTTTGCCAGGCATATTCACGGATTTCGCGGGTAGAGCCGCCCTTCAGGCTGATTTCGACCCCGGCTTCCGGCAGTAGGGCCTTGATGATAGATGATTTGCCGGTGCTGACATCGCCGAAAAAGGCAATGTGTACCTGTCCGCTGGCCTTGCGTTCCTGCCAGCGGTCAAGTTCGGTGTGCAGGTCGGTGGTATCCATGCCTGCATCTTCAATCTGGGTAATTTCCGTTTGCAGGGATTCCTCTGAGGGGGGAACCATACGCTTGTTGTTCTGCATGGCTGCTTTGGGTTTGCCTGTAAACAGCAGTTTGAAAATTAACCAGCCACTCAGTAACACCACCAGCACGATCAGGCTGCTATAGAGGTAGAACAGCCACTCAGGCAGTTGTTGCAGGCGATCCCACAGGTCGAGGAAATTTTTGGTCGCAAAAAACAGGAACAGCAGGAATAACAGGGTCATCAGCAAGATGCCACCTGCCAGTAACCAGCGTAAGCGTTGCGTGATTTTCATCGTTTTTGGTGGCGTCCTTATGCTTGTTGCTTCATGGTCTGCATTATCCATTGAATAGATGCGTCTGGGAAATATAATGGGGGTTCCTGCTTTCTCAATGGGCAAAAAAGCGTGATAAAACCACTGTTCACCTTTCGCTACAGCGTCATCGCGCTAACATTGTTCTGGTTGGGGCTGTTTGTGCTGGTTCCACATGTGCTGGTATTGATTGTCAGTGTGCTGTCACCAGACCCGCAACATCTGGTGGTATGGCCGCTGACACTGGATTCCTGGGCACGCCTGTTTGACCCCCTGTATCTGGAAGTGTTCTGGTATAGCTTGTGGTTGTCAGGTCTGACCACGCTCATTTGTTTGTTGCTCGGGTATCCGTTTGCGTGGGTGTTGGCGCAACTGCCTGCGTGGTGGCGCGGGGTGCTGCTGTTTTTGATGATTGTGCCATTCTGGACTAACAGCCTGATCCGTACTTACGCCATCAAGTTGAGCTTGGGTAACAAGGGTGTAGTGAACAGCTTGCTGGTGGGGTTGGGGATTACCGATGAGCCGGTGGAATTATTGTATACGCCTTTTGCGGTGGTGTTCGGGCTGGTGTATGTGTTGCTGCCGTTCATGGTGCTGCCGCTAGTGGCAAGTTTTGACAAGCTCGACAAACACCTGCTAGAGGCGGCACGCGATCTGGGAGCAGGGTGGTGGCAGCGTTTCAGGCATGTGGTGTTGCCGCTGACCATGCCGGGGGTGATTGCTGGTTGCCTGATTGTATTCCTGCCTGCGATGGGGATGTTTTATGTATCGGATTTGCTGGGCGGGGCAAAAAACCTGTTGCTGGGCAATATTATCCGTAACCAGTTCATGGTGGTGCATGACTGGCCTTTCGGTGCTGCCCTGAGTGTGGCGCTGATTATGCTGATGGCAATGCTGCTGTGGTTGTATTTTGCTGCCAATCGGCGGATCAACCGGCAAGGGGGGCTGGATGATGACGGGATTTAATCGGAAGTTTTTCCAATGGAGCTTCATCACGGCCATTTTCGCCTGGCTTTACCTGCCCATTGTCCTGCTAGTGGTCAATTCCTTCAACGATTCAAAATATGGTCATGAGTGGAAAGGCTTTACATGGAAATGGTATGAAAAGTTATTTGAAAATGAAGCGCTTGTACAGGCATTTCTGAATTCGCTACTGATTGCTGGTTTAGCAGCTACCGTTGCCACCATCATTGGTACACTGATGGCACTGGCAATCCACCGTTACCGTTTTCCGCTGAAAGGCACTGCCAGTGGCATGTTGTTTGTGGTGATGATGTCGCCGGATATTGTGCTGGCAATTACCTTTTTGGTGGTGTTCATTGCGCTGGGCATCCAGTTGGGGTTCTGGTCGCTGCTGATTGCCCACATCACGTTTTGCCTGCCATTTGTGGTGATCACTGTCTATGCGCAACTCAAGGGCTTCGACAAGCATCTGCTGGAAGCCGCACAGGATTTGGGAGCCAGCGAAAGCCGTATCTTCCGCCTCATTATTCTGCCACTGGTGTTTCCCGCCATCATTGCTGGCTGGTTGTTGAGCTTTACCCTGTCACTGGATGATGTAATCATCAGTTCGTTTGTTACTGGCCCCAGCTTTGAAATCCTGCCGATCCGGGTGTTTTCGATGGTCAAGGTCGGTGTTTCACCCGAAGTGAATGTGCTGGCAACCCTGTTGCTGATCATTTCCTTGTTGCTTGTCACCCTATCAACCTTGCTGCTCAGGAGAAAATACTGATCATGAAATTGCCTTCCCTACTTGCTACCTTGCTCGTGGCTGCTGCAACCTCTCTGTATGCCGAGGAAAAAGTGGTCGTTTACAACTGGGCGGAATACATTTCCGAAGACTCGCTGGCAGCCTTTACCCAAGAAACCGGTATCAAGGTGGAATATTCCACTTATGACAACAACGAAACCATGTATTCCAAGCTCAAGCTGCAACAAGGCAAGGGTTATGACATCGTGGTTCCTTCCACCTATCTGGTGTCGAAAATGCGGGCAGAGGGTTTGCTTCAGGAAATTGACCACAAGAAGCTCACCAACTTGCCCAACCTCTCCATCAGCCTGATGAACAAGGATTATGATCCCGGCAACAAGTACAGTATCCCTTACCTGTGGGGTAGTACCGGTATTGCCGTCAACAGCAAGGAAATTGATCCTGCCACTATCAAGGGCTGGGCAGATTTGTGGGATTCTAAATGGCAGGGAAAACTGCTGCTGATAGACGATTTGCGCGAAGTGTTCCACATGGCACTGAAAAAGAATGGTTACTCCACCAATACCACCAACCCGGATGAACTCAAGACAGCTTACGAAGACCTGCAAAAGCTGATGCCCAATGTGCGCGTGTTCAATGCTGATTCGCCCCGACAGCCTTATTTGTCGGGTGATGTCAATCTTGGCATGATCTGGAGTGGGGAACTCATCATGGCGCAACAGGAAAACCCCGACATCCAGTACATCTTCCCGCAGGAGGGAGCTGGATTCTGGGTAGACAGTTTTTCCATCCCTGCCGGTGCAGAAAATGTTGAAAATGCGCATAAATTTATCGACTACATGCTACGTGCCGATGTAGGTAAAAAAGTGGTGGAAGAACTGGGCTACAGCACACCCAATGGTGAAGTGCGTAATCTGCTTGATGGCAAATACCTGAATAATAAAGTTATTTTCCCGCCTGCTGAGGCGGTTGATAAAGGTGAATTCCAGAAAGACGTGGGTGAAGCAATGAAGCTTTACAATGAATACTGGGAAAAGCTAAAAGCTGGAAAATAATACTGTGGCTGGTAGGGGCGGTGTATGAACCGCCCCTATTAATTCTCGACGGCCTTGAACGCCGCATCCAGCGTTTGCCAGGTATTTACGAAATGACAAAATAAATCTGCTGTCTTTTCAGCGTCATACACGGCTGAATGAGCTGATTCGCTATCCCAGCCCATGCCTGCCATCTGTACCACCCGTGCCAATACGGTTTGTCCGTAGACCACTGCCCCCAAGGTAACGGTGTCCAGCGTACTGAAAGGGTGGAATGGATTGCGGCTGGCTTTTACCCGGTCAGATGCAGCGTGGACAAAATTCAAGTCAAACGGCGCATTATGCCCCACCAGAATGGCGCGGTTGCAGCGGTTGATCTTTACTTCCTTGCGTACTACCCGGAAAAACTCTTCCATTGCCTTGGGTTCAGGAACTGCCATGCGCAATGGGCTGAATGGCTTGATGCCATTCACTTCCAGCGATTTGGGATCCATATTGGCATTGGGGAACGGCTCGATATGCCAATTGAAGGTACGGTGGCGCGACAGCTCACCTTTTTCATCAATGCGCAGGATCACGGCTGCCAATTCCAGCAACGCATCCTTGCGGCAATCAAAGCCTCCGGTTTCCACATCCACCACCACGGGCAAAAAGCCCCGGAAGCGTCCGGCGATAGGGGTTATTTCTATATCATCAGTCATGGCGAGAGAGCTTAGCGGAACTGGCAGCAAATAGACAGAAAACTTTTATCAAAACATTTTAATCAAATAAGTATTTGATATTTAAGTTTTAAATTTATAGTTCATTTTATTTTTGAATATAGTGCCTCGATATGCTACAGTCAGGCGGTCTCGCTCGGGAGGAACGCTGCGGGATACCACGGTTAAAGAGCAGGAAAATAGCGGAGGAGAAATGAATAACAAGCCACAAGATATTGATTATCAAGAAACAAAAGAATGGATGGAGTCGCTTGAGGCAGTCATCGAGCAAGAAGGTGTGGAACGCGCCCACTTCCTGCTGGAAGAGCTGATTGCCACTTCCCGGCAAAGCGGAGCTAATCTGCCGTTTTCTGCCAATACTGCGTATATCAATACGATTCCGCCACATAAAGAAAGTTATACTCCCGGCAATCCTGCAATTGAAGCCCGTTTGCGCTCTTACATCCGCTGGAATGCGGCGGCGATGGTGGTACGTGCCAACCGCGAAAGCCCGGAATTAGGCGGACACATTGCCACTTTCGCCTCGGCTGCTACTCTGTATGACGTGGGCATGAACCATTTCTGGCACGCACCTTCCCCACAGCATGGTGGCGACTTGCTGTACATACAAGGCCACGCCGCACCGGGCATGTATGCACGTTCCTTCCTCGAAGGCCGCTTTACCGAAGCTGACCTGGACAATTTTCGTCAGGAAGCTGATGGCGGTGGCTTGTCATCCTACCCGCATCCGTGGTTGATGCCGGATTACTGGCAGTTTCCTACCGTGTCGATGGGTTTGGGACCAATCAAGTCGATCTACCAAGCCCGTTTCATGAAATACCTCCAGGATCGCAAGCTGGCGGATACCGCCAACCGCAAGGTGTGGGCGTTTGTGGGGGACGGTGAAACCGACGAACCGGAAACCCTTGGGGCGATTTCCCTCGGCGGGCGTGAAAAGCTCGACAATCTCGTGTGGGTAGTCAACTGCAACCTGCAACGGCTGGATGGCCCAGTACGTGGCAATGGTAAGATCGTGCAGGAACTAGAGGCGGTATTCCGGGGTGCTGGCTGGAATGTTATCAAGGTGCTGTGGGGTTCATACTGGGATCCACTGCTGGCGATGGACAAGGACGGCTTGCTCAAGCAACGCATGATGGAAGCGGTCGATGGCGAGTACCAGAACTACAAATCCAAAGACGGCAAGTTTGTCCGTGAACATTTCTTCGGTAAATACCCCGAACTGAAGGAAATGGTTGCCAAAATGAGTGATGCCGACATCTGGCGTCTGAACCGTGGTGGTCATGACCCGCACAAGGTTTACGCGGCTTACCACGCTGCCGTGAACCACACTGGGCAGCCGACCGTTATCCTTGCCCACACCGTGAAGGGCTACGGCATGGGTTCAGCGGGAGAAGGGCAAAACCGTACCCACTCACAGAAAAAACTCTCCGGCGAGGAAATGATCGCCTACAAAAACCGTTTCAATATCCCGCTCAACGATGAAGATGCTGCCGCTGCCAAATACTACCGCCCCGACCCGAATGGCGAAGAAATGCAATATTTGCTGGAACGCCGTAAAGCCTTGGGTGGTTTCCTGCCACAGCGCCAAACCCACGCTACCCCGCTGAAAGTGCCGGATTTGTCAATTTTCCAAAGCCTGCTGGAAAGTACGGGCGACCGTGAAATGTCGACCACGATGGTATTCGTGCGTCTGCTGACCCTGTTGGCTCGTGACAAAAACATGGGGCGCAATGTTGTCCCCATCGTGCCGGATGAAGCACGCACGTTCGGCATGGAAGGTATGTTCCGCCAAATGGGTATTTACTCCTCGGTCGGGCAGTTGTACGAGCCGCAGGATAAGGATCAGGTCATGTTCTACAAGGAGGACAAGTCCGGCCAGATTCTGGAAGAGGGTATCAACGAGGCGGGCGCATTTTCCTCGTGGATCGCGGCAGCAACCGCCTACAGCACCCACGGCGTTAACATGGTGCCGTTCTACATCTACTACTCGATGTTCGGTTTCCAGCGTATTGGCGACTTAGCATGGGCGGCGGGCGATTGCCGGGCGCGTGGATTCCTGATTGGTGGCACGGCAGGGCGTACCACGTTGGCGGGCGAAGGCTTGCAGCATCAGGATGGTCACGGCTTGATTCAGGCAGGCTTGATTCCCAACTGTATTTCCTATGACCCGACCTTTTCTTATGAAATGGCGGTCATCATCCAGAATGGCCTGAAACGGATGTATCAGGATCAGGAGGATGTGTACTACTACATCACCGCGATGAACGAAAATTATACCCACCCGGCAATGCCCGCAGGCTGCGAAGACGGCATTGTGAAGGGGATGTACCTGTTCAGCGGTGGCGGCAAAAAGCGCAAGAAAGTGCAGTTGCTCGGTTCTGGCACTATCCTGCGCGAAGTCATCGCCGCAGCGGAAATGCTCGACAAGGAATGGGGCGTGGATGCGAACGTGTGGAGCGTGACCAGCTTCAACGAAGTCGCCCGCGAAGCCCGCGACATCGACCGATGGAATATGTTACACCCGCTGGAAGACGCCAAAGTGCCTTACGTCACCCAAGTGATGAAAGGGCAACGCGGGCCTGCGATTGCTGCCACCGACTACATCCGCCAATACGCCGACCAAATCCGTGCGTGGCTGCCAATGCCTTACACCGTGCTGGGAACAGATGGTTTCGGGCGTAGCGATACCCGTGCCCAGTTGCGTAAACATTTCGAGGTCAACCGTCACTACATCGTGATTGCCGCACTGAAAGCACTGGTGGATGAGAAATCCCTGCCAGCAGCCGATCTGGTGAAAGCGATGGAAAAATACGGCATCAACCCCGAAAAACCCAACCCACGTCTGGCATAAGGAGGGCACGTTATGGCAATCCAGGAAATTTTTGTGCCAGACATTGGCAGCTTCAAAGATGTCGAAGTCATTGAAGTGTTGGTAAGCGTCGGCGACACCATTGCGGTGGAAGACTCGCTGATGACGATTGAATCCGACAAGGCATCGATGGAAATCCCGTCGTCTGCGGCGGGTGTGGTCAAAGAATTGAAGGTCAAGGTCGGGGATCGGGTGTCGGAAGGGAGTTTGATGTTGGTGTTGGATGTGACGGACACTTCGACTACGCTCAGTGACCGTAGCGCAGTTCCGCCCTCGAACCCTGCGCCTGCCCGTTCCCTGAGCGAAGCCGAAGGGAACACACAGCCTGCACCCAAACCTGAATCTCGCCCGCAACCCGCACAATCGCCCACAGCGGCGGTACAAGCCGACCTGAAAAATGTCGATTTCAGCAAAGCCTACGCCACCCCGTCAGTACGCAAGTTCGCCCGCGAACTCGGCGTAGACCTCAACAAGGTGACAGGTTCAGGGCGCAAGAAACGCATTACCCAAGAAGACGTGAAAGGCTACGTCAAAGACGTGATGAGCCTTGGCGGTGTGCCGGGTAAGGCGGCTTCCGGCGGCAATACGCTGGGTGTAGCACCGATGCCGGACATCGACTTCAGCCAATGGGGTGAAATCGAAACCGTTGTACTGTCACGCATCAACAAGCTGACGGGGGAATTCCTGCACCGTAACTGGGTACACATTCCACACGTGACCCAATTCGACCAAGCCGACATCACCGATCTGGAAGCCTTCCGCAAGCAGTTGAACGAGGAAAACGCCAAGTCCGGGATGAAGATCACCCCGCTGGTATTCATTATGAAAGCCGTGGTGGCTGGCTTGAAGGCTTACCCACGCTTCAATGCCTCGCTGGATGCCAAGGGGGAAAACCTGATCCGTAAACACTACTACCACATCGGGGTGGCGGTGGATACGCCGGATGGCTTGGTGGTTCCCGTTATTCGTGACGTGGACAAAAAATCCATCATGCAGCTTTCCGAAGAGCTGAAAGAAGTCTCTGCCAAAGCACGTGACAAAAAGCTGAAACCTGCCGATATGCAGGGCGGTTGCTTCTCGATTTCCAGCCTCGGCGGGATTGGCGGCACGAAATTCACCCCGATTGTGAACGCGCCGGAAGTGGCGATTTTGGGTGTGTCCAAATCCGAGATGCAGCCCGTCTGGAATGGCAAGGAATTCGCGCCGCGCCTGATGTTGCCGCTGTCACTGTCCTACGATCATCGCGTGATCGACGGGGCGGATGGCGCACGTTTCACCACTTACCTCGCCAAAATGCTGGGTGACATTCGGAGGCTGCTGGTATGAGCCAATTAATCGAAGTCAAAGTCCCTGACATTGGCAGCTTCAAGGATGTGGAAGTCATCGAAGTGCTGGTGGACGTGGGTTTCCAGATTGAAGTCGAAGAGTCGCTGATTACGATTGAATCGGACAAGGCGTCGATGGAAATCCCCAGTTCGCTGGCTGGTACGGTCAAGCAGATGCTGGTGAAGAAAGGGGATCGGGTGTCGGAAGGGACGCCGTTGCTGGTGTTGGAAGTGGGGGAAGCACAAGACTCCCCCCCATCCCAGCCTTCCCCCGCAAGGGGGGAAGGAGCAGGAGACACTTCGCCCAATTCTTCCGTCTTGTCCCCTTCCCCCCTTGCGGGGGAAGGGTTAGGGATGGGGGGAATTGAAACCGAAGTCGTCGTCTTAGGCTCTGGCCCTGGCGGCTACACCGCCGCCTTCCGCGCCGCTGACCTTGGCAAGAAAGTGGTGCTGATTGAGCGTTACGCCAATATCGGTGGGGTGTGCCTGAATGTCGGCTGCATTCCGTCGAAAGCCTTGTTGCACACGGCAGAAGTGATTGAAGAAGCCAAAGCTTTCGCCAAACACGGCGTAAAATTCGGTGAGCCAGACATCGACATCGACGCAGTACGCGCCCACAAAGATGGTGTAGTCAGCAAACTGACGGGCGGGTTGAAGGCACTGGCAAAGCAACGCAAAGTGACGGTTGTGCAAGGTTACGGGCGTTTCACTTCTGCCAACACCATTGAAGTGGAAGCAAACGATGGCAGCAAGCAAACCGTGAAATTTGCCAATTGCATTATCGCGGCGGGTTCGCGTGTCACCAAATTGCCCTTCATCCCTTGGGCTGACCCGCGTGTGATGGATTCCACCGACGCACTGGCGTTGCAGGAAATTCCGAAGCGGATGCTAGTGGTCGGCGGTGGCATTATCGGGCTGGAAATGGCAACGGTTTACCACGCTTTGGGTAGCAAAATCACGGTGGTGGAACTTTCCCCCGGACTGATGCCCGGTGCTGACCGCGATATTGTGAAGCCGCTCCACAACCAGATTAAAGGGCAATACGAAGCCATTTACCTCAACACCAAAGTCACGGCGATTGAGCCGACGGCGGCTGGCTTGGTGTGTACGTTTGAAGGCAAGGGTGCGCCGGAAAAGGACACCTTTGACCGTGTGCTGGTCGCGATTGGGCGCAGCCCCAACGGTGGTTTGATTGATGCTGGCAAGGCAGGTGTATTCGTTGATGCTCGAGGCTTCATTCCGGTCGACAAGCAAATGCGTACCAATGTACCGCACATTTTCGCCATCGGTGACATCGTGGGGCAGCCGATGCTGGCACACAAAGCCACCCACGAAGGCAAAGTGGCAGCGGAAGTGATTGCCGGGCATAAGGCATTTTTCGACGCAAAAACCATCCCGTCGGTCGCCTACACCAGCCCGGAAGTGGCATGGATGGGCAAGACCGAAGAGCAGTGCAAAGCCGAAGGTATTGCTTATGAAAAAGGCAGTTTCCCTTGGGCAGCCAGCGGACGCGCCCTGTCGATGGATGCCAGCAACGGTGTGACCAAGGTACTGTTTGACAAGGAAAGCGGGCAACTGATTGGTGCAGGCATCGCAGGCAAGAATGCCGGGGAACTGATTGCCGAAGCCGTGCTGGCACTGGAAATGGGCGCGGATGCGCATGACATCGGCTTGACTATCCACCCGCACCCGACGCTTTCCGAAACGCTGAACTTTGCGGCGGAAGTGGCAGAAGGGACGTGTACGGATATTTACGCGCCGAAGAAGTAGGATTTCATGTTTGACTCCTCACGAAAGTGAGAAACCGGTTGGCGACCCGCCTGAACAACGGGTCGCTTTTTTTTGCTACCATAGCGCGTATGGAAAAACCGACTCTCCCCCTGATTGACTGCCGTCCTGTTGCTGCGTACTGCCTTGGTCATATTGCAGATGCCAGTTCCATCCCCGCTGATGAAATGGCGCAACGTATGCACGAACTGCCCAAAACCACCCAGCCTATTGCCTTGTGCGGCGATGCTACCAGCCTGTGTGTAGCCAGTGAGTTTCTCACCCGCAAAGGCTATCAGGTAGTAGCGCAAACCGAATGGACACCACGATTGATGGAGGCTTTACAGACGCAAGGCAGGTTGGCAATGGGGATGAATTCCCCCAGTTTGTGGCAACCTGCGCCGCTGCTGGAGCGTTTCGTCACCGAAATTGTTCCTGCCCATGCCATTATTCCCGGCAAGGGGCTGGACATCGGCTGTGGTTCGGGGCGAGACATGGTGTACCTTGCTATCCACGGTTGGGAAATGACCGGCATCGACTACCTCGAGGGCGCATTGCAACGTGCTGAGGCGTTGGCTTCTCGTCAGCAGGTCAGTATCCGTACCGAATGCCGCGATCTGGAAACCGGTGATGACCCTTTTGCCGACCATGCTGATGCCAGTATTGACCTGATTTGTGTTGCCCGCTACCTGCATCGCCCACTGTTTGCTTGGATGAAACGTCTTCTCAAACCCGGTGGCATCGTTATCTACCAGACGTTTATGCAGGGTTGTGAGCAAACTGCTATTGGTCGTCCGCGAAAACCTGCTTTCTTGCTCAGGCCGGGCGAACTGGCACAACAATTTGCCGGGGCGGAGATTCTGCTGGATGCGGTGGAAATGCTGGATGATGGGCGTCCGGTTTCTGCCTTCGTTTGCCGTTGGTATGGGTCATAGGAAAATTTTCGGGTTAACCCCGTGAATCTTGTTGCATTTTCCTAATTTTTAAAACCCCATAAGCCTTTGATTAAACTAAACTCCAAGGTGCTGTTTTGATAAACCATCAAGGGGTTGTTCTATGGATAATAATCGCTCATGTTGCTGTGGCGCATTGCCACCTGTTTGGTGGTGGCTGCTAACCTTGCTGGGTTTGCCACTGTTGTATTTCATGATGATCAATGCCCGACAGGGCGACATTGAAACCGATCTTGCTGCTCGTAGCGCTGCCGGGTTGAAAGTCGCAGGCATGAATTGGGCTAAAGTGAGTCTGACTGGACGCGGACGTGATGTGCTATTGGAAGGGGTAGCAGCTTCTGAAGCTGAACGTGACAAGGCCATCAAGCTCGCGCAGGGGATTTATGGTGTACGTGACGTGCAAAGCCTGATCAATGTTTCTGCTAGGTCTGCTACGCCTGCTGTGCCAGTTCCTGCGACTGCCTCTGTACAGGCAAACGCTCCTGCCGCCCCAGTGATGCCAGTGGCTCCTGCTGCACCAGTTGCGTCGACATCTCCTGTTGCTCCTGTCACACCGGTTGCACCAGCAACCCCGCCCGTAGTGGCTGTCAATAAATCTGAACCTGTGCCAGCGCAAGTACCACCGGTGGCTACTACCAAACCAGTGCCTTCTGCTGAGGAAAAGGCTGTGCAGAATTGCCAACAGCAATTGAACGATGCCATGAAAGGTAAAACCATTTTGTTTGAAACCAATAAGGCTGTGATTCGGCAAGACAGTGTAGCGTTACTGGATTCTCTGGTTGGTATTGTTTCCACCTGCAAAAGTGTCATTGCTGGTCGAGGTATCCAGATCAGTGGGCATACCGATAATGTGGGTAATGATGCTTACAACCAGAAACTGAGCGAACAGCGTGCTGGTGCGGTCAAGAATTACTTTGTGCAGAAGGGGATGGATACAGCACTAGTTAACAGTGTGGGTTATGGTGAAAGCCGACCAGTTGCATCCAATGACAACGAAGCGGGGCGATCGCAGAATCGTAGAATCACCTTTGATATTAACCCGGAATAAGGAGAACCTTATGTGGTACTTGTTTTCAGAATTGTTCATGTGGCTCCTGTTGGTGTTCATTTTTGGTCTGGTGATGGGCTGGTTTGCAAATTCAGGGAAAGAGGGTTAAATCATGACGATGTTTTTGATTCAGGCTTTGTTGTGGCTATTGGTTGCCTTCCTGTTGGGATATGGGATTGGCCGTTTTCTGAAAGGGCTGTTTTGCCAGCAGCGGCAGGATCACGAACGTGATGTGAGTGTGCCTGCCTCACTGAAACCTGCCCAGACAGTTGCAGTGGCAAGCGGGACGGCGGCAGCCGTTGCAACCCTTGCCCAAGTACGTGAAAAACTGAATGCCAATGCTGATTTGCCGGATGTATCTGTCCAGGCTCCAAGGGTTGATTTGCCTGAGGTGGCGGTGGCTGCTCCTGAAGTTGCACTGTCTGTGCCTGAAGTCACAGGACAGGCCGTGCCTGACATCAATGTGCAATTGCCTGACGTGGAAGGTATTGATGTGCCAGAAGTCGACCTGCCTGACATGATGTTACAGGCTCCGGCGCTGGATGTTGATTTGCCTGTCGTTGATGTGGATGTTCCAACGGTTGAGGTTGGGTTGCCAGAGGTCGATGTCACGCTTCCTGCTGTTGAGGTCAGTTTGCCTGATGTTCCTGTCGATTTGCCGGAAGCCAGCGTGGTTGATACAGGGCTGGATTGGTTGGATGCTGCCAAGGCTGCGGTTATTGCAGGTGGTGCGGGGTTGGTTGCCAAGGCTGGCTCGATGCTGGACTTCGACAGTATTGACCCGCACAAGCCGATTGGTATTGACCCTCACCTACCAATTATTGATCCACCAGATCTGGATGTCAGCTTGCCTGAGGTCGCACTGTCTGTGCCTGAAGTCGCAAGACAGGCCGTGCCTGACATCAATGTGCAATTGCCTGACGTGGAAGGTCTTGATGTGCCAGAAGTCGACCTGCCTGACATGACGTTACAGGCTCCGGCGCTGGATGTTGATTTGCCTGTCGTTGATGTGGATGTTCCAACGGTTGAGGTTGGGTTGCCAGAGGTCGATGTCACGCTTCCTGCTGTTGAGGTCAGTTTGCCTGATGTTCCTGTCGATTTGCCGGAAGCCAGCGTGGTTGATACAGGGCTGGATTGGTTGGATGCTGCCAAGGCTGCGGTTATTGCAGGTGGTGCGGGGTTGGTTGCCAAGGCTGGCTCGATGCTGGACTTCGACAGTATTGACCCGCACAAGCCGATTGGTATTGACCCTCACCTACCAATTATTGATCCACCAGATCTGGATGTCAGCCTGCCTGAAGTCGCACTGTCTGTGCCTGAGGTGGCGGTGGCTGCTCCTGAAGTTGCACTGTCTGTGCCTGAGGTGGCGGTGGCTGCTCCTGAAGTTGCACTGTCTGTGCCTGAAGTCGCAGGACAGGCCGTGCCTGACATCAATGTGCAATTGCCTGACGTGGAAGGCATTGATGTGCCAGAAGTCGACCTGCCTGACATGACGTTACAGGCTCCGGCGCTGGATGTTGATTTGCCTGTCGTTGATGTGGATGTTCCAACGGTTGAGGTTGGGTTGCCAGAGGTCGATGTCACGCTTCCTGCTGTTGAGGTCAGTTTGCCTGATGTTCCTGTCGATTTGCCGGAAGCCAGCGTGGTTGATACAGGGCTGGATTGGTTGGATGCTGCCAAGGCTGCGGTTATTGCAGGTGGTGCGGGGTTGGTTGCAAAAGCAGCCGCTGCGGGTGATGCTATTCAGGATGTGTTGGTAGGGGAGGCTGGTGATGATGGGGAAGATGAATCCGACTGGTTGCTGTTGCTGGTACAACAAGCTAAAGCTGCTTATCAAGGGAAAAACCTGCACGCAGTCAGTGAATTGTGGCACAGCGGCAGTGGGTATGACTGTTCAGCCCTCGACCGCTACGAAACACTGGCTTTGCTACCGTCGCAGTATGACAAACTGGGTTCCAGCCACTGCGGTGTACCCAAGGCAGGATTCGTGGCTGTAGGTGGTGATGTCAGTGATATTGAGCAGGGCATGGCTGTCTTGTTCCATTACCCCAACATCGTGGTTTGCCGCGATGTGGATGATAACCACCATTTCATTCGTGTAATGGCTTGATGAGAACTGGATTGCCTTCCCCCAATGGAGGGAAGGCAATTTTTATCGGCAAAGCAATTACGGTAGGTAGGTCTTGCCCATCAAAAAGCGGTCGCACTCCCGTGCTGCTTCCCGACCTTCGTTAATTGCCCACACTATCAGACTCTGCCCACGGCGCATATCACCCGCCGCAAATACGCCCGGCAAGTTGGTTGTATACTTGCCATAATCCGCTTTCACGTTGCCACGCGGGTCAGTATCCAGTCGTAACGCATCAATCAGGGTTTTTTCAGGGCCGGTAAAGCCCATGGCCAGCAATACAAGTTGCGCAGGCAGCACATCTGCTGTGCCAGCCACCTCCACCAGATTCATGCGCCCGGTAGAACTTCGCTCCCAACGTACCCCGACAGTATGAATTTCTTGCACATTGCCGCTGTCATCGCCAACCAGTTTTTTGGTGGAAATGAGGTAATCACGCGGGTCAGCGCCAAACAGTGCTGCTGCTTCTTCCTGACCGTAGTCAACCTTGTGGACACGAGGCCACTCCGGCCAAGGATTATCAGGAGCGCGACTATCTGGTGCTCGCGGCATGATTTCCAGTTGGGTAACGGATTTGCAGCCATGACGCACGGAGGTTGCTACGCAGTCAGTGCCAGTATCACCACCACCGATAACTACCACATCCAGCCCTTTGGCTGAAATGTAGTTACCATTTTCCAGATTGGAATCCAGCAAACTTTTGGTATTGGCGGTGAGGAAATCCATCGCGAAATGCACGCCTTTAAGGTCGCGCCCTTCCACTGACAAATCACGCGGCTGGGTTGCCCCGGCACACAGCACCACGGCATCAAACTCGCTGCGCAAGGTTTCGGCGGAAACATCCTTACCCACTTCCACACCCGTGACGAACTTCACACCTTCGGCTGCCATCAGGTCTACCCGGCGTTGCACCACTTCCTGCTTGTCCAGCTTCATGTTGGGGATGCCGTACATCAGCAAGCCGCCGATGCGGTCAGCGCGTTCGTAAACGGTTACATCGTGACCAGCAGTATTCAACTGGTCAGCACATGCCAGACCCGCAGGCCCCGAGCCTACCACAGCGACTTTTTTGCCGGTACGTTGCATCGGGATTTGCGGTGTAACCCAGCCTTCTGCAAATGCCTTGTCGATAATCGACACTTCATTGAGCTTGATGGTGACAGGAGGTTCACTGATGCCAAGGGTGCAAGAGCCTTCGCACGGCGCAGGGCACACACGTCCGGTGAATTCCGGGAAATTGTTGGTCATGCGCAGGCGTTCATATGCTTCCTTCCACAAACCACGATAAATCATGTCGTTCCATTCAGGAATCAGGTTGTGGATAGGGCAGCCACTCGCACCAGTAGGCAGCATTTTGCCTGTTTGGCAGAAGGGGATACCGCATTCCATGCAGCGCCCGGCTTGCTTGCGGTTGCCATCTTCACGCTTGAAATGCAGGTGAAATTCACGCCAGTCCTTGATCCGTTCCAACGGTGCGCGGTCGGCTGGCAATTCGCGCTGGTATTCAACGAAACCAGTAGGTTTACCCATGATATTGACCCTTATTCCTTAGTTGCCACCGACACGCGAGGCGTCGCTATTGTTTGCGGTGAAAGCAGCCATCAGGGCTTCTTCGCCGGAAAGCCCTTGCTCTTCAAATGACTTGATCGCTTCCAACATGCGTTGATAGTCATTCGGCATGACGCGCACGAAATCAGCGGAATGCTTGTCCCAGTCGCCCAGAATCATGCTGCCACGGGTACTGCCTGTGTGCAAAACGTGTTTTTCAATCATCGCTTTCACTTCGGCTTTTTCGTCTGCATCAGATAGCGGGTTGTATGCCACCATTTCGGTGTTACCGCTGACAGCCAAGATGCCAGTAGGGTCGTAAACGTAAGCCACACCGCCGGACATCCCAGCGCCGAAGTTTCGCCCGACCTTGCCTAATACGACAACGCGCCCGCCGGTCATGTATTCACAACCGTGGTCGCCTGTACCTTCGACAACAACGCGCACGCCGGAGTTACGTACACAGAAACGTTCACCGGCAACACCGCGTACATAGGCTTCGCCGTCGCTCGCGCCGAAGAATGCTACGTTGCCGATCAGAATGTTTTCTTCTGCGGCGAACTGCGCATCCTTGCGCGGGTAGACGATGATCTTGCCACCAGACAAGCCTTTGCCGATGTAGTCGTTGGAATCGCCTTCCAATTCCAATGTCATGCCTTTAGGCACGAATGCGCCGAAACTTTGCCCGGCAGAACCGTTGAACTTCAGGCGGATAGTGTCTTCCGGCAAGCCGTTTGCGCCGTATTTGCGGGTCAGTTCCGAGCCGGTGATTGTGCCCACTACCCGGTCAATGTTCCTGATGCCAAACTCGGCAGTGACAGGTGTACCGTTGTCAAGGGCAGGCTGACAGGCTCTGAGTATTTTCTGCTCATCCAGTGAGTGAGCAATACCGTGATCCTGTTCGCGCAGGCAACGGATACCATCACATTCATCCACCTCGGGCTGGTGCAGCAGTTTGCTGAGATCAACCGTTTGGGCTTTCCAATGACCGCTAGCGTCACCCTGACGCAGTTTGTCCACACGCCCGACCATTTCATCAATGGTGCGGAAACCGAGTTTTGCCATGTATTCGCGCAATTCCTCGGCGATGAACATCAGCAGGTTAACCACGTATTGTGGGTCGCCAGCGTATTTCTTGCGCAGCTCAGGATTTTGGGTAGCAATACCAACTGGGCATGTGTCCTGATGGCACACCCGCATCATTACGCAACCCAGCGCTACCAGTGGCAGGGTGGCAAAGCCGTATTCTTCCGCTCCCAGCAACGCAGCAACGGCTACGTCACGGCCTGTCATCAACTTGCCGTCTGTTTCCAGACGTACCCGGCTACGCAGATTGTTGAGCAGCAAGGTTTGGTGGGTTTCTGCCAGACCCAGCTCCCACGGCAAACCGGCGTGCTGGACGCTGGTTTTCGGGGAAGCACCTGTACCGCCGTCGTAACCGGAAATCAGGATAACGTCAGCTTTACCCTTGGCAACCCCGGCAGCAATCGTGCCGACGCCAACTTCAGATACCAGCTTGACGTTGATCCGTGCCCGTTTGTTGGCGTTTTTCAGATCATGGATAAGCTGTGACAAGTCTTCAATCGAGTAAATGTCGTGATGTGGTGGTGGGGAAATCAGGCCCACGCCCGGTGTCGTGCCGCGCACTTTCGCTACCCATGGGTAGACTTTTTTGCCCGGTAATTGACCGCCTTCACCCGGTTTTGCGCCTTGTGCCAGCTTGATCTGGATTTCCTGCGCATTGTTCAGGTAATGGCTGGTGACACCGAAGCGGCCTGAAGCGACCTGCTTGATGGCACTGTTACGCGAATCGCCATTGATATCCGGGGTGAAACGTGCCGGGTCTTCGCCGCCTTCACCAGAGTTGGAGCGCCCGCCAATGCGGTTCATGGCAATCGCCAACGCTTCATGTGCTTCCTTGCTGATGGAGCCAAATGACATCGCACCGGATTTGAAACGTTTCACAATGTTCTGTGCGGATTCGACTTCACTTAGTGGCAATGGCTGTTCGGCATAGTTAAAGTCGAGCAGGTTACGCAGGTTAAATTTGACTTCTGCATCTTCGTGCATCAAACGGCTGTATTGTTTGTACAGTTTGTAATCACCCAGTTTTACGGCTTTTTGCAAAGCGTAAATGGTGGCTGGGTTGTATTGATGCTCTTCTTCCTCATTACGCCACTGGAACACGTTACCGGCTTTCAGTGAGCGATGCTCGGCATCATGGTGCTCAAACGCGGTTTGATGACGGATGAGGGTTTCCTTGGCAATGGTTGGCAAACCAATACCACCGATCCGTGAAGCGGTTGCGGTGAAATACTTGTCGACCACTGGCTGGCTGATGCCCAGAGCTTCAAAGATTTGTGCCCCACGGTAGGACTGGATGGTGGAAATGCCAATTTTCGACATGACCTTGATCACGCCTTTGGTGACTGCCTTAATGTACTTTTGTACTGCATATTCATGCTTGAGGTTGGGCAGCAAACCTTCACGGATCAGGTCATTGAGGGATTCAAACGCCAGATAAGGGTTGATAGCTTGCGCACCGTATCCCAGCAAAGTACAGAAATGATGCACTTCACGTGGCTCTCCAGATTCCAGAATCAGGCTCACGCGGGTGCGGCAACTGTTACGAATCAGATGATGGTGCAAACCGGAAACAGCCAACAGCGATGGAATTGGCGCATTATCAGCATCAGCCAAACGATCAGACAACACGATCAGGTTTGCACCGTCGGCAATGGCTTTGTCTGCCATGGCAAACAGGTGCTCCATTGCCGCTTCCAATGCTGCTTCACCATCCGCCGCGCGGAACATGATTGGCAGAGTGACACACTTGAAACCTTCGCGGTTAATGTGGGTTAGTTTCGCCAGTTCGGCATTCCCCAGAATCGGTGACTTTAGCAGGATTTGCTGGCAACTGGCTGCAGTTGGTGCAGTAATGTCACCTTCCGAACCGAGTGTGGTGTACGCCGAGGTGACGATTTCTTCACGGATCGAGTCAATCGGTGGGTTGGTAACTTGTGCGAACAACTGTTTGAAATAGTTGAACAACGGTTGTGCCTGGTTAGACAGCACTGCTAGCGGCGAGTCGATACCCATTGCACCCAACGGGTCGATGCCGGTCAATGCCATCGGTACGAGCACCTTGCGCACATCTTCGTAGGTATAGCCGAACATTTTTTGGCGTTGTACCAGTGTTTCATGTTCCGGCAAGGTGATATGCGGCGCATCCGGTAGGTCGCTCAGTTCCACCAGATTGTTTGCCAGCCAATCTTGGTAAGGCTTGGCGGTTGCCATTTGCTGCTTGATTTCCTCATCAGCAATGATGCGCCCTTGTGCGGTATCCACCAGCAACATGCGTCCCGGTTGCAGACGCTGCTTAGAGACGATGGTACTTTGGTCAAGGTCATCCAGTACGCCCACTTCGGACGCAAGGATGATCATGTCATCATTCGTGACATAGTAGCGTGATGGACGCAAACCATTACGGTCGAGGGTTGCGCCTACCAGCGTGCCGTCGGTGAAACCCATAGCCGCAGGGCCATCCCATGGCTCCATCAGGCAGCTATGGTATTCGTAGAAGGCTTTCTTTTCCGCACTCATGCTTTCGTGGTTTGTCCATGGTTCGGGAACCATCATCATCATCGCATGGGGCAGGGAATAGCCGGACAGGTACATAAACTCCAGCGTGTTGTCGAACATCGCCGAGTCACTGCCGTTCGGGTTAACGATGGGGAACAGCTTTTTTACATCGGTCTTGAATACGTCGGTTTTGATCACACCCTGACGCGCATTCATCCAGTTGACATTGCCACGCATGGTGTTGATTTCACCGTTATGGATCAGGTAACGGTTAGGGTGCGCGCGCTCCCAGCTTGGGAATGTGTTGGTGGAAAACCGCGAGTGGATCATCGCAATCGCCGTTTTCATGTGCGGGTTGCTCAAATCCTTGTAAAACTGCCCAACCTGTTCGGTGGTCAGCATCCCTTTATAAACAAGCGTGCGTGAAGACAGACTGGGGAAATAAATGTGTCCGGCTGCTTCTGTTGCATTTACCGCAGTTTCGGTGCGTTTGCGGATAACGTACAGCTTGCGCTCAAACGCAATCCCTGCGGGTACATCGGCTGATTTTGCCACGAAAGCCATGCGGATGAATGGCATCGCCTTCAATGCTGTATTGCCAATCGGGGTAGGGTTAACTGGCACATCACGCCAGCCAAGCAGGGTTTGACCTTCTTCTTCCACCATACTGGCAAACACTGAGGCAACTTCAGCGCGGGCGTCGGCATCCTGTGGCAGGAAAACCATGCCTACGGCATACTCGCCAAGTGCGGGAAGCTTGATATTCAGCGACTTGCACTCAGCTACTAGGAATTCGTGCGGCAACTGAAGCAGAATGCCCGCGCCATCACCGGTGTTTTCTTCGCAGCCACATGCGCCACGGTGTTCCATGTGGGTAAGGACATTCAATGCCTGTTGGACAATCCGGTGTGACTTGACACCTTTCAGGTGCGCCACAAAACCCATGCCGCAAGCATCGTGTTCAAAGCCAGGGTCATAAAGCCCTTGTGCTGGGGGGAGTTCGCTGTATCTCATCGGAATCTCAGGCAATAAAGGGGTAGCTATTATGGACTAAAATACAATTTCAGGGCTAGCACCTTAGCGCGTTTTCACCGCGATGAAAAGAGATGCGTCCACAGCAAATAGAATATACTAAGCCGTAAATGTAACCCGGAACCCGCACACCATCCATGAACACAGCAGGCCGTATCCCGAAGGAATTCATCGACCAGCTTCTTAATCGTGTCGACATTGTTGATGTGGTTGGCTCACGTGTGCCGCTGAAAAAAGCAGGGCGCGAGTACATGGCCTGCTGCCCGTTTCATAACGAAAAAACGCCATCTTTCACCGTTAGCCCGACTAAACAGTTTTACCATTGTTTTGGTTGCGGGGTACATGGCTCTGCCATTTCTTTCCTGATGGAATACGAACATCTGGAATACGTAGAGGCAATTGAAGCACTTGCTCGCACTGTTGGTGTGCAAGTGCCCCGTGAAGGTGCAGATGATGCACCAAAGCGCAAGCGCAGCGACGGCAGTTTGTATCATTTGCTGGAAGATGCGGCTGTCTGGTTCCAAGGGCAGTTGAAGCAAACCTCTACCGCTCTTGAGTATTTGCAGCAGCGTGGCTTGTCAGCAGACATTATCACCCGTTTTGGTCTGGGGTATGCTCCCGCCGCCATCAGCCTTGGTCGGCAACTGGCTCATTATGGCGAAGAAAAACTAATCGCCAGTGGCATGTCGATCCGCAATGATGCAGGCAGAGTCTATGACCGTTTCCGTGAGCGGGTTATGTTTCCCATCCGTGACCGGCGCGGGCGGGTCATCGGTTTTGGCGGACGCATTATGGGTGAAGGTTCCCCCAAATACCTGAATTCGCCAGAAACTGAGGTCTTCCACAAGGGTGCTGAGCTATACGGTTTGTTTGAAGCTCGCCAGCATACCCGCAAACTGGAACGTTTACTGGTAGTAGAAGGTTACATGGATGTCATCGCCCTGGCACAGTATGGCGTTACTTACGCTGTAGCAACCTTAGGCACGGCGACAACACCCGAACATATCAAGCAGTTGCTGCGTCTGGTTCCTGAAGTGGTTTTCTGCTTTGATGGTGACAGGGCAGGGCGTGAAGCCGCCTGGCGTGCTCTGGAAAACGCCTTGCCGGAATTGAGGGATGACAAGGAGATCCGCTTCCTGTTCTTGCCGCAGGGGGAAGATCCTGATACCCAGATTCGTCAGGTTGGTCAGGAAGCCTTTGAAGCGAGTTTTGCAAGCGCCCTGACACTCAGTGCTTATCTGTCAAGCGTTTTGCAGGAGCGCTACAATATCAGCACTCGTGAAGGGAAGTCCCACTTGCTGAGTGAAGGGCTAAAACTGTTGGCAACCATGCCAGTTATCCTGTTGCGGGAACAATTGCTTGGGGAATTGTCTACACTTACAAATACTCCACTGGAGGTAGCTCGGCGTCATTTAAGGGGAAATGCTCCCGTTTCAGCAGAAGTGACCTATAATCGGTCGCGGTTGGGTGATCAGGATGTCAGGCGTACACCTGCAAGACATGCCATTGCACTGTTGTTACATTACCCGGTGCTGGTGGAGTTGGCTGGTAGTGCCGAACAAATTTTGGAATACGATTTGCCTGGCATGAATCTATTGGCGGCAGTTGTTGAAAACATCGATGAGCACCCCCATATACACACGGCAGGGTTGCTTGAACGTTTCCGTCAGACCGAACATGAGCAAGTATTGATGCGTTTGAGTAGCTGGCGACCGGAAACCGATGATGAAGCCGTTATTCGGCGCGAATTTTCCGATTGTCTGCAACAAATACGCCGACAAGCAAACCAGCAGCGGCTTGAAGCCTTGTTACACCGTGAACGTACTGAAGGTTTAAGCGTACAAGAGCGCCATGACCTGTTGTGTTTGCTGTCTGAATTACACAATCTGGGCGTATAACTACACTGTCAGATACTGGTATTTCAGAAAATTGTGATATAATTACCGACCTTTTTTCCAGAGAGTTTTAGGGCATGAGTCAAGAAGAGCAGCAACAGTCCAGCTTGAAAGAACTGATTGCCAGAGGTAAGGAACAGGGCTACCTCACCTATGCCGAGGTGAATGACCACCTTCCTGATACCATTGTTGACCCTGAGCAGATTGAAGATATCGTTGCCATGATCAACGATATGGGTATTACTGTCTACGAACATGCCCCTGATGCTGATTCCCTGTTGCTGAATGATGAAGCCGTACAGGCCGATGATGAAGCAGCGGAAGAAGCAGCGGCAGCACTTGCCAGTGTTGACAGTGACTTTGGACGCACCACCGACCCGGTACGCATGTACATGCGTGAAATGGGTATGGTTGAGCTGCTAACCCGCGAAGGCGAAATCCAGATTGCAATCCGCATCGAAGAAGGTCTGAACGAAATCCTGCGGGCACTGGCACAGTATCCGGCATCGACAGAAGTATTGCTCGCCAAGGCAGACCTGATTGATTCCGAAGAAGTCCGCCTGACCGACATCATCAATGGTTTCGCCAATCCGAATGAGGATTTGAGCGCATTCCAAATGACGACCGAAGATCCTTATGCCCCTGATGCTGCCAAATCTGATTCTGAAGAAGATGCTGTAGTTGCAGTGGATGAAGATGAAGAGGAAGTGCCGACTGATCCGGTTGACACGGGGCCTGATCCTGAAGAAGCCCGCCTCAAGTTTGCCGAATTGCGTGAATTGTATGAAGTTGCCAAAGCCGCCTGCTCTCGCAATGATCAAGGCGCTTATACAGTGGCGCGTGATGCAGTTGCGCTCAAATTCATGGAATTCCGTTTGGCACAGCCCATTATTGACCAGTTGACCGTCCAGTTGAACGAAATTGTGGATCGTATACGTCATAGTGAACGCCACATCATGAAACTGTGTGTCCAAAAGGGCAATATGTCTCGTCAGGACTTCATTGACAGTTTTCCGCAAAATGAAACTAATCTAGGCTGGCTGGATCTTTACTGCACCGACAAGCGGGGTGATCACAGCAAATTGCGTGCTACCTTACCCAAAGTGCATGAAGCGCAGCAGCAACTGCTGGAAATTGAGCGTGAATGTAACCTGAGCATTTCGCAGATCAAGGAAATCAACCGCAGCATGTCGGTGGGTGAAGCCAAAGCACGTCGTGCCAAAAAAGAAATGGTAGAAGCCAACCTGCGCCTAGTCATTTCTATTGCGAAGAAGTACACCAACCGGGGCTTGCAATTCCTTGATCTGATCCAGGAAGGCAATATTGGTCTGATGAAAGCGGTTGACAAATTTGAATACCGTCGTGGCTACAAATTCTCAACCTATGCTACTTGGTGGATTCGTCAAGCCATTACCCGCTCGATTGCGGATCAGGCACGGACCATCCGTATCCCGGTACACATGATCGAAACTATCAACAAGCTCAACCGTATTTCCCGCAAGCTGTTGCAGGAAAAAGGTCGTGAAGCGACCCCGGAAGAGCTTGCTGAAGCGATGGACATGCCGGAAGACAAAATCCGCAAGGTGCTGAAAATTGCCAAGGAACCCATTTCGATGGAAACGCCGATCGGGGATGACGAAGATTCGCATCTGGGTGATTTCATTGAAGATGGCAATATCTTGTCACCGATTGAAGCTGCAACGACTTCTAGTCTGTCTGAAGTAACCCGAGAAGTGCTGTCAAGCCTGACTTCCCGCGAAGCCAAGGTATTGCGGATGCGTTTCGGCATTGACATGAATACAGACCATACCTTGGAAGAAGTTGGCAAACAGTTTGACGTAACTCGCGAACGTATCCGGCAGATTGAAGCAAAAGCCTTACGGAAGTTGCGTCATCCTAGCCGTTCAGATATGCTGCGCAGCTTCTTGGAATACGACCCTGGCGTACTGCCTACTAATTAAAAGGTTTCAGGGCCTATAGCTCAGTCGGTTAGAGCAGGGGACTCATAATCCCTTGGTCCTAGGTTCGAGTCCTAGTGGGCCCACCAACTATCTCAAGCAAAGGTTAGGTTTTATGCCTAACCTTTCTTTTGTCTAGCCTCCACCAAAATCAGGTATGCACGTTCTATGCATACTACCCATGTGCTGTTTTTCTATACTCATTCTTTTTGTCAGAAAAAACTGGCAACAATTTATTTTTTAAAATACGTAATTAAGTACTTAAAAGTAAAATGCTGTTTTACAATATTTTTATATTAGTTTAGTATTTATAAAAATATACGTATTTAACGTAAAGGAATAGGTAATGAGCAATGTTATCAAGCTACACGACAGCAGTACCTACAACACGATTGCTATTGAAGAAGCGCCAGCAGAATTCCCGATCCCACATGAAGGCTGCTATTACGGTGTAGCGGGACAGTTTGCCCGTGCTGCCTGTCTAAAATCCGAAGCTGACCCGATTGGTGTGCTGGTTCACTTGCTGACATGGACTGGTGCTTATTTCGGAAACAAGGCAGTTGTCCGCCTCGGGGATGTGGAAGCACCACCGCGCCTGTTCTGCGTGACAGCCAGTTCCGCTGGTGGCGGGAAGGGAACTGCTGCCGCACCGGTCAGGCGATTGATGCACGATTATGTCAATGTGCAATTGCGCAAGCTGGGTTTGCCGCTGGCACAATACCGCGACGGCCCGATGTCGAGCGGGGAAGGTCTAGCATGGGCCGTTCGTGACCCGGCAGATACCGAAGACGAAGATGGTAATCCCACTGACAAGGGCATTACCGATAAGCGCCTGATGATTGTGGAAGAGGAATTTGCCGCCGTATTGCAGGCCGCACGACGTGAAGGCAACACCGTGTCAGCCGCTATCCGCCGCTTCTGGGATTCCGGCAACTTTTCCCCGTTGACCAAAAACAACCGGGTAACAGTAACGGATGCCCACGTCTGTTTCGTCGCCCACATCACTTACGAAGAACTGGTGAAACGGTTGGAGCAAAGCGAGTACGTCAGCGCCCTTGCCAGCCGTATCCTGTGGATTTGTGTGCGCCGCCCCAAGATCGTCGCCATCCCGGAAAGTATCCCCGTGCCACAGATGCTGCATTACGCTGATGCCATCGCCAAAGCCATCCAGTTTGCCAGTGACTTGCCAGAACTCAGCTTGTCACCCGCAGCCCTGCAAGTGTGGGGGGATATGGCGATTTCGCTGGCACGGGTAACTGCACCGATGGCGGAACGGGCACGGGTGCAGGTGTTGCGCATTGCTTGCATTTTTGCCTTGCTGGATTGCTCGGAACAGGTGCTGCCACAGCATTTGCAGGCGGCGGCTCATATCTGGGATTACTGCCTGGGCAGCGTGGCCTACATCTTCGAGGGCGACCAGAACGAGGATGCTGCCAAGATTCTGGCAGCCTTGCGCAAACATGGCGGGCTGACCACTACGCAAATCCGGGTGAACGTGTTCCAGCAGAACATCAAGTCCGCCGTCATGAACACCTTGCTCAAGTCACTGGAAACCCAGGGCAGGATCAGGCGTAAGGTACGCCAGCGCACAGATGGTCGCAGTGGCAAGCCCGCCACGGTGTTTGAACTGGTGAATAGCTAAGTATGTTAATTATTTCTAATAGAAATAAAACTTTTCTGAAATTGTTACTTTATTTTCAATGACTAACTAAAAAATACGTAAGTAAGTTTAAAAAAACTAAAACTGAATAGTGTGAAGCATCCCAAAAACATAAGGGCAGACACAATGGTCTGCCCCTACGTAGAACTTGGTGAGAACCACCTTATTTTTGGGGTAGCTGAACCCGTATATTCAGTTCACGTAATTGCTTCATTCCAACTTCTGCCGGTGCGTCTGTCAGTGGACAGGCGGCTGTCTGGGTTTTCGGGAAAGCCATAACATCGCGGATGGACTGGCTGCCGGTCATCAGCATGATCAGACGATCCAGACCAAAAGCCAAACCACCGTGTGGAGGGCAACCGTATTTCAATGCGTTCAGCAGGAATCCAAACTTTTCTTGGGCTTCTTCATCGGAGATGCCCAGCAGTTTGAAGACGGATTTTTGCATTTCCATGTTGTGGATACGCACGGAACCACCACCGACCTCAGTACCATTCAGCACCATGTCATAGGCAATGGAAAGGGCTTCACCCGGATTGGACAGCAACTCTTCCGGTGAACCTTTGGGGGAAGTGAACGGGTGGTGGAGGGCAACCCAACGGTTTTCCTTTTCGTCCCATTCAAACATCGGGAAATCGACGACCCACAGTGCAGCCCATTCGCCTTGAATCAGGCTGCGATCCTGCCCCAGTTTGACCCGCAACGCACCCAAGGCATCGTTGACGATGCGAGATTTATCCGCACCGAAGAAGATCAGGTCGCCGGTCTGTGCTCCTGTGCGTTGCATAATCCCTGTTACGGTTTCATCCGGCAGGAATTTCAGGATGGGGGATTGTAGCCCTTCACGACCCGCAGCAGCGTCGTTGACCTTGATGTAGGCCAGACCTTTCGCGCCATAACGACCTACAAACGTGGTGTAATCATCGATTTCCTTGCGGGACAGTTCACCACCATTGGGCAAGCGCATGGCAACGACACGGCCTTGCGGGTCTTTGGCGGGGCCGGAGAACACCTTGAATTCGACTTCCTGCATCAGGTCGGATACTTCCACAAATTCCAGTGGAATGCGCATGTCTGGTTTGTCGGAACCAAAGCGGTGCATGGCTTCGGAGTAGGGCATACGCGGGAACGGGTTGGGCAGTTCCACACCCAGCGTTTCCTTGAAAGTTGCCCGCATCATCTCTTCCATCAGACTCATGATGGCATTGTCATCCATGAAGGATGTTTCAATGTCGAGTTGAGTAAATTCAGGCTGACGGTCGGCACGCAGATCTTCATCACGGAAGCAACGTGCAAACTGGTAGTAGCGATCCATACCGGACATCATCAGCAATTGCTTGAACAACTGCGGTGATTGGGGCAGGGCGAAGAAGGAACCCGGATGGGTACGGCTAGGTACGAGGTAATCGCGGGCGCCTTCCGGGGTGGCTTTGGTCAGCATCGGTGTTTCAATGTCGAGGAAGCCGTGGTCTTCGAGGAAACGGCGCAGGAAACCGGTCACTTTCGCACGGGTCTGCATCCGCTTTTGCATTTCAGGGCGGCGCAAATCAATGTAGCGATAGGTCAGACGGGTTTCTTCGTTGACGTTTTCCTCATCCAACTGGAAGGGTGGGGTAGCCGCTTCGTTCAGGACATTCAGCTCCAGACCCAGCAGTTCAACCTGACCACTGCGCAGGTTAGGGTTTTCAGTCCCCGCAGGACGTCGGCGAACTTTGGCAACGACTTGCAGTACGTACTCATTGCGTACACGTTCGGCAGTTTTGAAGGTTTCAGCACGGTCTGGGTCAAATACCACCTGTACCAAGCCTTCACGGTCACGCAAATCAATGAAAATGACCCCACCGTGGTCACGGCGGCGGTTTACCCATCCACACAGGGTTACTTGCTGGTCGAGCAGCGCTTCATCTACCTGCCCGCAATAATGGCTACGCATTGATAATTCCTGAAAATCCGAAGTGATTTATGATTATAAAGGCGGGAATGTTAAGCCTTGGCAGGCTTCTGCGCAAGCCGGATTCAGTAAGGAAAGTACAAGCAATGCGGCGGAAATGTCCCGCCGCAAATATGTATTGATTTAGAGAGATGAAAAGGTTGCACCGATGGAGTACATATTGGCTTTCAGGTCGCCGCCTACGTGTTCGTATTCACCTCGGATACCCCAGTTGTTGTCTAACTTGTAAGCTGCGCCCACCCCTAGTAACAGGTCGGTTCCATCTTCTTTCTGGGTGGGGAAACCTGTCACTTTGCCTTCAGCTTCCCACATCATGATGCCGCCTTTGGCAAACATATCCACCTCGTCAGCAACCGGATAGGATGCAACACCAGTCATGCCCACCCCAGAAGCGGAAACTTCTGCGGTTGTACCAGGCAGGACTTCTTCTTTGGTTGTTCCCAAAGAGTAATAGCCGCCTTCTACCGCAAGATTGGGGGAAAGCTTGTAGCCGCCAAACAGCTTCCAGCCAGTGCTTTTGCAGTCAATGGAAGTGTCACTGCACTCGGCATCTGCTTTACCGGCACTCGCTCCGCCGTAAATGGTTCCAGACTCTTTTCCGCTGGTGTTAAACAAGCCCTCCGCGCATACAGTGGAAGAGGAAATAGCTGCAACTAGCACTATTAAGATTTGTTTTTTCATTTATTTTTGCCCCATTTTTATTATCAAGCCTCACAAGGAGGAAAATACTGCACCAAGCGAATACATATTGGCATCCAGATCACCACCAATATGTTCGTATTCGCCACGGACACCCCAGTTTTCATTTAATTTATAAGTTGAACCTGCCCCATAGATAAAGTCGGTATTGGATGCTTCAGCACCACTATCGTATAGGGGACTAACGCGCCAGGCCATCATGCCTGCCTTGCCGAATACATCCAGTTTGTCACTGACTGGAACCTTGTAGAGGCCAGACAAACTCATGCCCACAGCTTCTACCTCTTTTGTATTGAGGATGTGCTGGTAAGCGGCTTCTGCTGCAATGGAGGGTGTGATTTCGTAACCGCCGAAGAGTTTCCAGTTATGGTTATCACACTCATCAAAATCACAACCCGCAGCAGTTTTACCAGCACTAACGCCAACATAAACTGCACCACTGTCTTCTTCAACAGCAAAAGCAACAGATACGGAAATTGACAGAACAATGCCTAGCAAAAGTTTTTTCATGGCTTGGTATCCTTATTTATTTTGTTACATTAAGCCAGTGGGTTTATTTTGTTTATTCTATTATTTCATGTAATCGTCTGCTGAAAATTCCAGATAAATGGCAATGCCCGATTAAAAACCGGGCAAGCATCAGGCGAAGGGGCAGGGAAGCTACTGGCAGGCAGGGCAAGCACCAGTGCCACAAGCAGGGGAGGGAGGCGCTTCGTTGGTAGCCACATTCTTCTTGCTGCCACTTTTAAAATCGGTTTCATACCAGCCACCACCGCTTAAACGAAAAGCTGCGGCAGTCACTTTCTTTGTCAGACTGGCTTCATCACAGGCAGGGCAATCTGTCAATGGCGCATCCGAGATTTTTTGCAGGGCTTCCAGTTCGTGACCGCAAGCAGTGCATTGATAAGCATAAATTGGCATGGCAAGTTTCCCACATTTCAGAATATTAGAGGGTAATAATAAGGATGTGATTGCCTGAATTCAATGAATCGCGTTACATTCAGCCCTCACGAGGTACGACGGAAACAACAAGCGATGCGCAATGTATTGATCACAGGCTGTTCGAGCGGGATTGGCTATTGTGTGGCGAAAGGGCTGAAAGAGCGGGGTGGCTATCAGGTGTTCGCCTCTGCCCGCAAGGCAGAAGATGTGGAACGGCTGGAAAGGGAAGGCTTCAAAACCCTGCAACTGGATTTGGCTAATCCTGAGAGTGTGCAGGATGCTGTGTACGAGCTGATGTTGCGCACCAATAGTGAATTGTATGCGGTATTCCATAATGGCGCATACGGGCAGGCAGGTGCATTGGAAGACTTGTCTCGCGAAGCACTGGAGAAGCAGTTTGCCACCAACGTATTTGGCTGGCATCAACTGACAACCATGCTGATGCCCATCCTGCGCCAACGCAATGAAGGCAGGATTATCTACAACAGTTCCTTGCTGGGATACGTCGCATTGCCATTCCGGGGCGCTTACAACGCCAGCAAATACGCGATTGAAGGCATGGCGGATACCTTGCGCCTGGAGTTGGCTGATACAGACATCAAGGTTTGCCTGATTGAACCCGGCCCGATTGAAAGCCGTTTTCGTGCGAATGCATTGCAGGCATTGAAAGAACAGGTAAAGATCGACCAAAGTGTGTATCGCTTCAAATATCAGGGTGCAATACGCCGTCTGGAGAAGGAAGGCCCTGCTGCACCTTTTACCTTGCCTGCGGAGGCGGTACTGGCAAAGGTCATTCACGCACTGGAAAGCCCCCGTCCCAAAGCGCGTTATCCCGTAACAGTTCCAGCACACTTGTTCTGGATGCTGCGGAGGATTCTGCCTACCAGGCTGCTGGATAAAGTACTTCTAAAAATATCAACCAAAGAAAATCAATAGGTTGCAAACCATTATGAACGAAATGCTGGAATATCTGTTTTTCACCTCACGTATTGCTGATAAATTCATTCAAGCATTACAGGAGCGTCAACTTGCCTATGTTCAGGAAATCGAGTCAGTGCATGGGGGAATTGTTCTGAAAATTGCGGAAGGTGTGGATGACGATCTGTGGGATGAACTGGATGATTTGTATGACGAATTAAGTTCGGAAGACCAAGCCTTGCTGGAAGAAGGCATGGAAGATGTTCACGCCAAAAGCACTGCTGGCATTTATCTGCAACTGCTTGGTGGCAAACAGACCATCGCACAGGTCGACCCCGATGTGATGAACCGTATGTTGAGTGTCATTAGCATGGATGAATTCAATGCTTTTGTTGAAACCATCGTCCGTAGCGTAGAAACGCCGGACGATTCACCCATTTGTAAACACTGATTGTTCAACGCCAGAACTGTGTTTTGCACTGACGGCAAAGATACAGTTTTTTCTGGGTAAACAGTTTGATAATACGTGGACGGCGAGTGCGGACAATCGCTGCCTTGCTGGCACAAACAGGGCAGCACATGATGTCGATTCCAGAAGAGGAACCCCGTTCTTGTTGGTGAGTAGTACTATCGTGAAACGTCACGAAATAACCTGCTGACTCCATAGCTGCTTGCCTCCATCCATTGAATGACATCTGTTCCCTGCTTTAGTGAGTATAGATCATGTTGTAGAAAATATACTCACAATATTTCTTCATTTCACTTATATTATGTCAATTTGACATAATATGTATTATGCGAAGTAACGGGCAAAGAAACAGATGTCTCAACACCACGCCAACGGATCACAATTTCAGGAACTTCAGACAAAGAACGTAAATTCTCTACCCGCCTGCGAAGTTCATTACGCAAGCTAAGCACCTGCAAAGGACTACCCGTCAATTCATGCGCTAACTCAAAAGCCCATAAAGAAGTCTGCACCATTTCAGGTGAATAGCGATTCCCTGCCGGATCTTGAAGATAGCAATCATACTAGGACCAGCCACGCCAAGGTGTCTCCAAACGCCTTGTATCCCTTTTGGTATCCATTACATCGTCGCTACCCATAAATGAACTATGATTCTCTGAATCAAGCGATTCAGGTACAATCCGTAACTGCATATTATCGACTCCTAAATAGTCGTTGATGTGAAGTTCTGCCCCGGTGCTGGTAACACCGAGGCAGAGCGCCTAAAACCCAAAGATCAAAGAGGAAAATCAATACCCTTTTTCTTGAAATCAGCTTTAAAATCTCCAGTTGTCTCCCCGGCCTGCGTCAGAAAAACACCCCTGACAGACCGCAAATCCTCCAGGCGCTGAAGAACGCTAGAAGGACAATCTTCCCTTTCTGCCTGGGGCTCCAAGGAGTCAATCAATGTATCAACCAAACGAAGCCCTGTACTACGTGCTGTCTTACCGTAGTTCATAAAAATTTGTGGCATAGCTACCGCACGATCCAGCAAGACCAAAGCCAAGTAAGGCGAATAAGGTTCACCAAAACCTCGTTTAATCTTAAGTAATTCCTGAAACAAAGGCTCCAAAGATTCAGGCATTCTTACCTGCTTGGTTTTCTCACACACTGGCCTTCCTGCGCCTTCCCTACTACCACCACGTGACATAAAACCCCTAATAATTGATTAATGGTGCAATAATCAAAATATACACCAAATTTCATGGAAAGAAAAGAAAAAAATAATTTAGTAAACAATGAGCTAGTAAAAGAGTCCCATCCATGAGACTAAGTGCCCGTGTTACAAGGTACGGGCACTTTTCCGACCCGCCCCTCCCTCCCCCCC
>ERZ761609.255-NODE-255-length-70268-cov-16.457081_pt1 | contig 70268 bp, 60 predicted proteins | sample MGYA00511163_ERZ761609 | MGnify/ENA primary metagenome ERZ761609 (study PRJEB28899, sample SAMN02445070) | bioreactor sludge metagenome | biome: EBPR sludge | place: Australia: Brisbane, Thorneside Wastewater Treatment Plant | collected 2011-12-16 ...
GGGATTGGCCCGTTTCTCTTTCGTCATTGTTTTCTCAGCCGACGGCTCAGCCACCTAGAAGCGACAACGCCTGCAGAAGTCCGCGAACATCTTCATCCAGATCATCGCCCCACTGCGCATAGGCCGCTGCACCCGCGCCGGTGATGAGTAAAATCATGCGAGCTGTTCGCTCCGTCATCGCGACACGCTGATAGAGCGAGAGCGCTCCGAGACGCTGTGCTTCGGCCTCGGCCTTGCGCATTCGCTCCAGAAAGTTTTGTGTCATCGGCATGTCGCGCTCGCTCTCGGCTTGGCGACGCAAACGAACCCAAGTGGACTCGGCATTCACAAGCCGCGCCATCACGAGCAACAATTCATCGCGCGTACCTTTGGCATTGAGCTCCATCAACAGCCGCAACTGCTGCGCTTCTCCGCCTGAGTACTGCATGAGGCGCTCGACTTCAGGAAAGTATCGATCCCGCAAGTACACATCATAGCTCATCCCCAACAGCGAAGTGACGCGCTCTCGCGCCACCGGCGGCAATCGATAAAGCAATGCCTGGCTCGCGTTGAGGACAGGAAGTCCGATCATGAACACGGCAGTTCGTCGTTCCGCGCTCAGGTCTCGCTCGAGCTTGCCGAGCAAGGCTTCGGGAGAATTGCGGAAAGCTTCGCGGACGACATCCAAGCTGACGCGATCAGCGGGCAAGCCCAAAGATGGGAATAGCTGTCGCAGATTTCGAAGACCCAGATTATCCAGAGCGCGCTGCGCGGCTTGCGCCGGTGCACCTTCGGCCGCAGCCATCGTTTCAAGCTCCGTGCGAACGCGAACATATTCGCCGTACGACTCGCCAAACGAACGCTCGTGTCGACGCGCCTCGAGTTCAAGACGAAGCGCCTCTTTGCCACGACCGAGCCGCAGCAAGCTCTCGCCTCGCGCCCGCAGATCACGCATGCGATGCAAATTCAGTTCGACATCGCGGAAGAGCTGTCGATAGACCTCGACCACGGCATTCACTTCGCCGCCCTGTAAGTGAAAGCGCATCAATTGAAATCGGCGATTGGCCTCGATCACATGTCGACGAGCTGTGTGACCCGTGAGATTTCGCCAGAATTCGATTTTGCGCTCGAAACTCTGAATCTCAGTTTTGATGGCAAGTGCCGAGGTGTCGCTCAAAAACAAATCTCCGCACTGGCGAGCCTCGCTCGAAGTTGCAGTGATGAGTCCGCTCAAAATGGCGCCACTCAAAAAGGTGATTGAACTGATCTGACGGGCAACGAATTTGAAGTCGCGCATGCTTCATCCTTTATATGCAGAATTATGCGACGCATTAAGCGCTGTCTTGAGGCACTTGTCCAGTGGTGTATTTCGCACTTTCGATTTCCGCTCTAAGTCATCGAAATCACGGAATTCATGGCCAATCCGTCGAGTTGAAAAAATCGCCGCACCTCAGGCGCTTTTGACAGGGACCAACACAGGCCTTTGGCGGCGAGGGCGGCTATGTTAGGTTTCGGCCCAATTTTCTGATGTTCAACATCTGCTCGAGTCCGCGGAGATCGGCCCTAGAGAACCGACTTCGCCGATGCGACTTTCAGCGAAGCCGCCGTACTTCCACACTTCAAACTGTGGGGACGATGAGGACGCTGAAGCGATGCAAGTCAGGAAGTTCACACCCGCCCGAGCCTCTCAGACGGCTTCAGTCAGGTGAAAACTTTCGGATTTGCCAAGAGCGGAATGCACGAGTGGGGAGAATGTCCGACATGACAATGACGAGCTGGCAACAAGTGAAAAGCGCATCTCCGGTACAAAATCAGGAGCTACTGACTTGGATCGAGAGCGTGGTCACTCTCTGTGAACCTGCATCTGTTCACTTTTGCGACGGTAGCGAAGCCGAAGAGCGAATGCTGATTGATCGCCTCGTTGAGCAAGGAACTTTCCGCCCGCTCAACCCAGCCAAGCGTCCCAACTCTTATCTTGCGTGGTCAGACCCTAAGGACGTGGCTCGAGTTGAAGATCGAACTTTCGTTTGCACGCCCACGGCAGAAGAGGCCGGCCCCAACAACAATTGGATGAATCCGACGGACATGGACGCCAAGCTGCGACCACTGTTCAAGGGCTGCATGCGCGGCCGAACTCTCTACGTCATTCCGTTTTCAATGGGTCCGGTCGGTTCGCCACTAGCGAAGATCGGCATTGAGCTGAGCGACTCTCCCTATGTTGTGGTGAACATGCGACGCATGACTCGCATGGGTGAGCGCGTTTGGAAGGCTTTGGGTGATCAGGGTCAGTTCGTGAAGGCGCTGCACACTGTGGGCGCGCCGTTGGCCTCGGGCGAAACCGACAAGCCATGGCCCTGCAACACGGAAAAGTACATCGTTCATTATCCTCAGCGAAACGAGATCTGGAGCTTTGGCTCGGGTTACGGCGGCAACGCCTTGCTCGGCAAAAAGTGCTTCGCGCTTCGTTTGGCCTCGGCGATGGGCCGCGATCAAGGTTGGCTGGCCGAACACATGCTGATTCTCGGTTTGCAGTCCCCCGCCGGCGAGAAAATGTACGTGGGCGCTGCGTTTCCATCCGCCTGCGGAAAAACAAACTTTGCGATGCTGGTTCCGCCGAAGGCTTTTGATGGCTGGAAACTCACGACTGTGGGCGACGATATCGCGTGGATCAAGCCGGGACCTGACGGTCGCCTCTGGGCCATCAACCCCGAAGCCGGTTTCTTTGGCGTCGCGCCCGGAACTTCATCCGATACAAATCCCAATGCGATGAAGACCATCGAGAAGAACACCATTTTCACGAATGTCGCGCTGACGGAAGACGGCGACGTTTGGTGGGAAGGCATGACGAAGGTTCCGCCTGCGAAGCTGACGGATTGGACGGGGCAGGCTTGGACACCGGATTGCGGTCGAACAGCGGCGCACCCGAACGCGCGTTTCACCGTCGCGATTGAGCAGTGCCCATCACTGGATGAGCAGTGGGACAATCCGCAGGGCGTGCCGCTTGAGGCGATGGTTTTTGGCGGACGTCGCGCGCAACTTGTTCCGCTCGTCTATGAATCAGAATCGTGGACCGGCGGAATCTATTTGGGCGCAACACTCGCAAGCGAAACGACGGCGGCAGCTGCGGGCGCGACGGGTGTTGTTCGCCGCGACCCCATGGCGATGCTCCCCTTCTGTGGCTACAACATGGGAGATTACTTCCAGCATTGGTTGTCGTTTGAGTCCAAAGGGCTGAAGCTTCCTAAAATTTTTGGCGTCAATTGGTTCCGCAAGGACGAAAACGGCAAATTCATGTGGCCAGGATTTGGCGACAATATGCGTGTCCTGAAGTGGATGTTCGAACGGGTCAAGGGTCGCGCTGGCGCCGGCGTCACGCATCCGCTTGGCGTTAGCCCAAGCTTCACGGATCTGGATTGGTCGGGACTTGAGGCGAGCATGTCGCGCGCGGCCTTTGAAAGACTCACAGAGATCAATGGCCAAGCCTGGGGCGAAGAAGTGCGAAGCCATCGCGAACATTTCGCGAAATTTGGCAATCGCATGCCCAAGGCGCTGATGAACTACAACGAAACTTTGGTCAAACGACTCGTTGATTGGGCCGCTGAGCGCTCGGGTTCGGCAAGCGGCCCTCAGCCCTAAGACGACCGAAGCGAACCCCGCAATTGAGCGCCATCCGGCTCAACGTCGGATGGCGTTTTCATTTGGCTCTTCGTAGAACATTCGCACGGTCAGTCCGCGCGCACCGCGAATGTGATAGGGATCTTCTTCGCTCAACACTCGATCCGCGAGGCGCACTGACCACTGCCCTTCAAGATTTTTCTCATAGAGCACATCGCCGGGCATAGCCGCCTTGCCGTTAAGTTCGAGATCCAGACCCGCAGGACTCATGTCTCCGGGCAAAATCATCGGTGTCAGTTCAAGTGCGTCTTTCAGCTTCGCTGGTTCATAGCTGACTTCAAGCTTTGCACCCGGTGCGGGCGGCACGTCGAATTCGATCTCGCCATCGTTGAACCAAAATCCTCGATGCAGCTCTTGTCCGTCGATCTTCACGCGCAAGGTGCCCTCGCGCGCGGACTTGTCGCTCACGCGCCACTTTCGCTTGTACTCAGCGCGGCCATTGGGAAGGTTGGATTGAACTTGAAGATTTCGCACGAACACACTTTGTCCGTTGGCGAGCCGAAGTTCGATCTTGCGCGCCGGGAGCGGAAGATTCGGTTGGTGACCTTGCGTCTCTCTGGCCGTGTAAGAGATTTTGTAGCTCACTTGCACGCGCGCGATGATGCGATTGAGGATTGTATCTAATGTGATGCGACCACTGATGAGATCACTGAAGAGGAAGTGTTCGCCGCCGCTGGCCTGAACGATGCTGGGTTGGCCTTGGAAATTTGAATTGTAGCCGGCAAGACTTGGAGTTGCCGCGAAGACTTTGAGCTTTGAGCGATCCAGAGCTTGCAACACTTCGTTGTATCGAGGCGCAAGATTACCGACAGAGCCTTGATTGCCCGGCGAATAGAGGAAGCCGTCATCGGTGATGAGAATGGCGAAGCGCTGTGAGTCCGACAAAAATGGTGCGGCCGACGCATCGATCAGGGCGCGCATGGGGTTTTCATTTAAATCATAGCCGCCGGGGTCATTCGCACCCTTGAGCGCTTGAAGCTTGGTGATCTCACTGATGAGCGCGTTCACATCCGCCATCGTTTCGGGCTTCGATGGGTCATTGTCGTAAAAGCGTGTGCAAGCCTTCACGGTGTAGTCGCCAAAGGTGAGCAGACACATGCGCGTGTGATAGCCGGCGGCGCGAGTTCGATGCACGAAATTGATGAGTCTCAGCTTCGCGGACTCGATGGTTGGGGTCATTGAGCCCGTAACGTCTACGGCAAAGACAATGTCCACGGTCTGGACGATTTTCTTAGAATTCGAATCCAGATCAAATTGCGACACTGGCTTTCCCGCTTCAGAAAGCTGCAAGTCGGACGCACGAATCCCTTCGACCGGATTTCCGCTGGCGTCGACGACTTCAAAATTCAGTGTCGTCAGGTTCTCTTCGAGAGTTTCCTGCGATTGGTTGAAGCTGACTTCCGAGAGTTTAAAATAGTTCGACAAAACTTCCGAACTTCCGATGTCCTGCACGGTGATGTTCTGACCTTCAAACTTGGGCGGGTTGCACGCCGCTAAGCCCAACATCAGTGGGATCATGACGGCAGCAACGATTCCGAATCGAATCGAATTGAGTCGTTGGTTGAAGTTTTCGCGGCCCATACTGCCTCCGAGATCTCCCTCACCACACGTTCAACTTCGCTCAAGTGAGGAGAAGTGGGGGTTTTTGAATGCTTGCGACTTCGCACCGAATTTCCACAAGCCTTCCTCGAGGATTGTTAATCACAAGTTGTGCCAGACTTTTGGAGTGCAGTATCACGCTTGTGGTTGCGCCCAAATGAGTCGAAATCTCAGACCTTTAGCTAGATCTCGCGCCATTTTGATACGCCAATGTGAATCTTCGGTTTTTCGTCAGCGCACTCGACAGGACCCGAGCTATTCTGAATGAGTATGGTCCGCGCCCTTGTGATTCTAGATGATGAATCCACGCGGCGGACTCCGGCGAAAGCCTCAGGTCCCGTGGGTCCGCTTTCGCCTCGACAACAAAGGTTGCAAGCTGATCTTCAACGCTGGATTGCGGAAGTTCTCAGTGAGCATCAATACGAATTGCGAAGAAGTTTGGAGCCGCCACCTCCGCCACCGCCATTGGCCACCGAGGCCTCAGCGACTGACGCGAAATCGGCATCGACATCGGCGAAGAACAACTCCACAACCGGCGACGCCATTGCGACAGAGCCGAAAAATCGAAGTCCGCATGAGTCGCCGCCATCGACAGCCGATCCACCGCAAGTGAAATCGAGTTCGCCTCAAATTCAAGGTTCCAAGCCGAATCCCGAGTCACAAGCGCCGCCGCCCTTAGCGGCTGAACCGTCCCACGCGGCCTCGCCCAAGAACAACTCCACAGAAAGCGAGACGTCGGAGTGGTTCGTATTCATGGAGTGGAGTCTCCTACAAAGTCAGCCGACGTCGACATCAGCGAACAAGACGGCACCGCTCAATCCCCAAGAGAAGCTCGAGAAGTTCATTCGCACGCTGCCGATCACAGACCCTAACTCCGTCAAGATTTTCCTCCTCCTCCCCGAGACGGCAGAGACCCAGTACAATCTCTTTCGCAACTTGCCGATCGCGGACATCTTCCCCACACCGATCGATCCTTCGCTGTTCAAGCAGAAGCTTCAGTTTTGGTCGACACCTGAGGGCAAAAAGGTTTCGCCCGCGCACTTGTTTCGGCGAGCGGCAACGCAAAGAATCTTACTCGGCAAGGATGTCATTCTCGATCAAATCAATGAGATTCGTGGCGAGTTCATTAATCCACGACGTCTGAAGCGCGGCAAGATTGTGTGGCTGCATGCCGCGGATCTCGGCCCTGGACGAGAGAGTCGTCTCGCGGGACAAGTCGTCGAAGTTGAGCCCGAGGGTCAGGCGTTTCGAATTTCGCTTCGCTGGATCGGCATCACCAGCACACAGTTGAAGAACTTTCGCCGACTCATCAAAGATCAGCGCGGACGCGCGCAAAAAAGTGTTCGTCCAGCCAAGGCGCGCCTGCCCGTGGCTGCGACGAAGACACGCGTGAATGTCGGCGCCCAAGCCGGCAAATCTCAGGCGATGCCTCAATCTGGAGTTGAGCCGCCGCGCGAGCCGATCGCTTTCAATTTAGTGGTGATTGATCCCGATCCAATGTCGGCCAAACTTGCCGCTTCAAGCCTTGAAGAGATCGCCAAGCTCAAACTCCAGAGCTACCCGAGCCTCAGCCGCTTTCTCAGACGGCATACCGCACAAGCGCCCGTGCTCGCCGTCGCTCAATCTGCCGTGGCCGTTGCCGCGCCAGCGTCGGCACCGGCGTCGGCACCGGCGTCGGCAGCAGTGCCCCCACCCACCGCAAACGTTCAGCCGCCACCTGTCGCAGCCGAAGGAAATTCTCCAACACCTGGTGAGATTGCCGCCGCTGGTGCCGCGGGCGCGAAGGAAGTTCCAGCAGAGAGTTCCGAGTCCGGCGCCGCTGAGAAGCCTCGTCCGCCACTCTGGAAAGGGCCTCTTCAAGGTCGACTCCGAATTGAAGATGAGGTTTTGCTCGAGCTTAAGGCCGGCGACACAGAGGTGATCGCGGGCCAGAGCCTTGATCGTTGGCGCGGCGAAGCCAAACTTTGGGAGCAAGTTTTCACTCGCGATGATTTGGAAGAGTGGCGTGAACAATTGCGATGGCTGGGGTCACAAAAGGGCGATCAAACTTTGGATCTCTCTCTACCTCTGCCGCTGGAATTCGAAGCCGATCTCGATCGCCCTGTCGGTGCAGAATGGCGCATTCACCTTCAGCTTGAGCTCGGCGAACGTGAAGCGACAGCAAGGTTCGAAATCCATTGGAGTCATTCCGCGCCGGCTACGCTTTCGAGTCAGGAGGCCAACGCTTCGGGCGAGTCGGCTGAAGCGAACTCGACAACTTCGAACACGAAAGCACCTGCCGCGGTGGACGCCGTTGCGATCGATTTGCATTTGCTCGGGAATGATGCCAAGTCGCGCGTGCTCAAGCTTCGCACTTTGCATCGCGAACTTGAAGGCCGGAAGATTCTCAATAGCTTCGGGCGAATTCCACCTTTGATTGTCTTGGTGGATGAAAAGCTGGATGTGGGATTTGAGGATTTCGAAAGTCTGTTCGAGGAACAAGGCTCGGGACAGGCCACGATGCAGGTCTACTTTCATCGAAAAATCTATGATCGGCATCTCATCGCGCAGCTCTTTCTGGATGTCGCGCCCGATGCCTTTCATCACCCGGCCGCAACCAAGGAACGCCTCACGCCGATCAGCATGTCGACCACTCTGACTCAGGCCTATATGAGCACGAGTCTTGCGGAGTATGGTTTGGTCTTGCAGATGCCCTTTGCCTTGCAACGAGGCGCTGGCCTGAGGATGTTTTCGGAGGCGCTGGAGTTTGGCGACTTGGGCGTTTGGGTCAAATGCGTCAGTTCAAGCCGGCAAAACGATGGCAGCTGGATCAATGAATTTGTTTTCTTTGGCGCTGTCGAACGCGTCCAACAAAAGCTGCGGGCTTGGATCCGCAAGGAGTATGCGCAGGAAAAGGCCGCGCAAAGCTCCTAACGCAACTTCAGCCCGGCCTTTCCAGCTGACAGGTCTCATGGACTCGACTAGCGTGGCGATCTTTAAGGAGCCTCGCTTTGCCCGATTCGCAGTCCTCCAAATCCTCCACGCCTCATGCGCCGCACGCAGCCGTTCCCTCGCGTGAAATCTCGAGTTTGCGCGCTCGTAGCCTCAAGGCGATCGGCTTGCTTTCGTTGGGTTTGGGTTTTGCGGGGCTCGTTTTGCCTCTTCTCCCCACCACTCCCTTCATTCTGTTGTCCGGCTGGTGTTTTGCGCGATCTTCGCCGTACTGGCACAAATGGATTCACGAACACAAAGAATTCGGACCCCTCATTGAGAATTGGCAACGCGATCGTTCCGTATCCTTGCGACACAAACTCGTGGCGGCCCTGATCATTCTCAGTTCCATCGGCTTCATTTGGTTGCGTGAGCAGCCACCGTTTTGGATCAAAGTCGCCATCTCCTCGGGGCTCAGCACGATCTTTGGCTTTTTGCTGTTCACAAAGACTTCGCCTCCCCGACCCCAGCGCTGATTTCATTCGAGTAAACTCGCGCTTGAAAGATTGACGCTCCATCGAAGATTGGTTGAGCTGAGTCATGTCGCAAAATCCTCAATCTCCCAGTCCGCTGAACCTGATCGCCCTCTCCATTCGCCGACCTGTCTTCGCCTGGGTCTTGATGAGCGCCCTGATTATTTTCGGTGCGATCTTCGCCAATCGTTTGGGCGTCAGCCAACTTCCCGACGTCGATTTCCCCGTGCTGACCGTGTCGGTCAATTACGAGGGCGCGGCACCTGAGGTGGTCGAGGCCGAAATCATCGACCCGATCGAGCAGGGCCTGTTGGCCATCGAAGGTGTCAAACAGATGCGCTCGACGGTTCGCCAAGGTGGCGGATCGGTGACATTGGAATTTGATATTGAACGCAACGTCGATGTGGCCTTGCAAGAGGTGCAAACTGCGCTTTCGCAAGTCCGACTTCCCACGGGCGTTGATAATCCCGTCGTGCGCAAACAGAACCCTGAAGAAAACCCTATCATGTTTTTGTCGGTCGCCGCGCCAAAGCCAATCCGCGAGGTGATCTCGTACACCGAAGATGTGATCCTGGACGAACTGCGATTTTTGCCCGGCGTGGGCGAAGTTTCCATTGGCGGCTTTGCCGTACGCAATCTGCGAGTGTGGCCAAACCCGGAAAAGATGCGTCGCTTTGATTTGACCCTGATCGATGTCTTGGATGCCGTGCAAACCCAACACATCGAAACCGCGGCGGGCCAACTCAATAACGGCCAGAGCGAAAGTCGAGTTCGATGGCTCGGAGAGGCCGCCTCTCCCGAGGAATTGGCCAATGTGCGAATCCTCAGACGCGGGGGCGGAATCATTCACGATGCGGTGATTCGCATCGGCGATGTGGCCGATGTTGAAGACGGCTTAAGTGACATTCGAAGAATGGCCAGAGTCGACGGCAAAGAAGCCTTGTCGCTCCTTGTGCGAAAGCAACGTGGACAAAACGAAGTCCGAGTCGCTAAGGCCGTCACGGATCGGGTCAATGCCCTTCAAGAGCGTTTGCCGGAGGGCTACATTTTCCGGATCAACGTCGACTTCACTCGTTCCACGGAAGCGACCGTGAACTCGACCTACTCTAAACTTTGGGTCGCGGGACTTGTGACGATTTTGGTCTGCTTCATCTTCTTGGGAAGCTGGCAAGCGGCGCTCAATATTCTGTTTTCAATTCCGACATCGATTGTCGGCACCTTCACCATCATCTACTGGTCGGGTTTCACGCTCAATCTCTTCACGCTGCTGGCGCTGACTCTGGCCATCTCGATTGTTGTGGACGATGCCATCATGCTTTTGGAAAACATCGTGCGCCACCATCGCATGGGAAAGAGCGCGGCTCAGGCCTCTTACGATGGCTCCATGGAGGTTTTAGGTGCGGCCATCGCCGCGTCGCTTGCGGTGGTCGCCGTTTTCATCCCCGTGGTTTTCATGGGCGGAGTGGTCGGCAAATTCTTTTATCAATTTGGCATCACGATGTCGGCCGCGGTTCTGCTTTCTCTACTCGAGGCCGTTACGATCACGCCCATGCGGGCCGCCGCGTTTTTGTCGACTTCGCCCAAGCCCAATCGATTTGAGATTTGGCTGGATCACGCGTTTGAGCGCTGGGCCGACTTCTACAAACGGCTTTTGCACGGCGCACTTTCACATCCCTGGTGGGTGACCGGCATCGCCACGCTCTTGTTCGCCGTTTCGCTCATCTCGTTCCAAAAAATCAATAAGGAACTTGTACCCTCTCAAGATCTAAATTTGATTTTCATTAGCGGCCAAGCACCTCCGGGAACTTCGCTTGAAAAGACCTATGAGGCAGCGGTCGCCGCCGAAGACGTCGTAAAGGCGGAGCCGCTCATCGAGAGATATTTTGTCACCGTGGGTGCAGGCGGCCCCAACGCCGAGGTGAACCAATTTTCCATGCCGACCTTCCTTAAGGACAAAACTCAAAGACGTGAAACTCACCTTGAAATCATGGAACGACTTCGAAATAAATTTAAAGAGCTCAAAGGCGTGCGAATCACCATGCGCGATCTCTCGTCGCGTGGCCTGACGGGCGGACGCTCCTATCCGGTGGCGTTCAACATCAGCGGCGGCAATCTTGAGACCTTGCAGACCGCAGCGAAGAAAATCCAAGAAGAGCTGGAAAAAGAAGGCCTGGCCACGGATCTCGATACGGACTTCAAATTGGGAATCCCCGAACTTCTCATTAAACCTGATCGCGAAAAGATGGCGCAATTCGGAGTCAGCATCGATGCTGTGGCCAGAACTTTGACCACCGCGATCGCTGGCCTGCGAGTCAACCGCTTCACCAACGAAGGTCGACGCTACGACGTACGCATCAAAGTGCGCGATCAAATCGTGCGAACCCTCGACGACATTCGAAAAATCACCGTGCGAAATCAGTTTGGCAACCAAGTGCCATTGGCGAATCTGGTGAACTTTGAGACTTCAAAAAGTTATCAGAGCATCACGCGTGTGAATCGCATGCGGACCATCGGCGTGTTTGGGAACGTCGGCGAGGGAAAGTCGCAGCAGGCGGCCTTGGCTCGAGCTCAAACGCTGGCGAAAGAACATCTGCCGGAGAATTATCGTTTCGGATTGGATGGAGCGGCCGCAGGACTTGCTGAAGGCTTCCAGAGTTTGTTGACGGCGTTGATTATGGGCTTTGTGGTCGCCTATATGGTGCTCGCGATCCAGTACAACTCCTTCCTCCATCCCATTTCCGTCTTGATGGCGCTGCCGTTCGGATTGACGGGCGCGGTGCTTTCGCTCTGGGCGTTCGGTCAGTCCCTGAATTTGTTCAGCTTCATCGGCATCATCGTGCTCATGGGGATTGCCAAGAAGAACTCCATTTTGTTGGTCGACTTCACCAATCAAGTTCGAGCCCGCGGCGAACGCGATGTGCGAAAAGCACTCATCGAGGCTTGCCCTGTGCGCCTTCGCCCCATTCTCATGACCAGTGTCGCGACGATCGCCGCCGCCATGCCGTTGGTGCTCGGTAACGACATCGGACAAGAAACGCGAACGCCCATGGGCCTGACGATCATCGGCGGAAGCTTTGTGTCGACAATCTTCACCTTGTTCGTCGTTCCCTGCATCTACCTGCTGCTGGCGAAACTTGAATCGAAGAAACCGCGCGCGGAGCTTGTGCTGTGAGGGTGCGCCACATTTTGGTGGAACAAAAGTTTGAGGCCGAAGATCTTTTGCGGAAGCTCGAGGGTCTGACCGGATCGGCTCTTGACTCACGATTTCAAGAATTGGCCCAACGATTCTCACAGTGTTCCTCAGGAAGAAATGGCGGCGATCTGGGAGAATTGGGTCGAGATCTGCATCGACTTGACGAGAGGTTTAAGGATGCGCTCATGGCGCTCCACCCCGGCGAGTTGTCTTCACCAGTTCGCAGCAACTTTGGGCATCACTTGATTCTGCGAATCGACTAAGCTGCAATGCCGACATGGGCCAGCGCGGTCGACGACAGCGACCAAATGGATTGTTTTGCATCACCTGCTTGCGACAAGCTCGTGCTGACCTTTTCAAACCTGGCCAGGAGAGCCTTCAGCGCTCCTTCATTCTCAAGTTACGCGACGCTCTGGACGTGGAGCGTGTCGAATCCGTGCCCTGCCTCTCGCTTTGCCCGCCCGAAGGTTTAAGCGTTGAGCGGCGAGGCAAGGCGCGCGTGTTGAGCCCCATCGAACTCGACCAAATTGAAAAACTGTTTGATCCGACACGACAACTCGAATTCGATTTACCTCAAGATCAAACGCTCAACCCCAATGGAGACGAAGCATGAAGAATGATGCGCGGACTTATCAAATCGCGATGCTCGGAAGCTTTGTGATTTTGGGATTTTTTGTTTTGGGTTTTGAGTTCTCGCCCCTGCAGGTGTTTTTGACGATCACGGCAGGACTCGGCACGCAGCTAATTGCTGAGATGCTCTGGGCGAAAAAGCGCTGGTCCGAGATCGAGTGGCGAAGCGCTCTGATCACGACCTTTTCTCTCTGTTTGTTACTGCGCTCCAATAATCCACTGTGGTGGATCGCCGGCAGTTCCATCGCCATGCTATCCAAATTCACACTGAGGTGGGATGGTCGACACATTTATAATCCCGCGAACTTCGCCTTGGGCGCGTGCTTGCTTCTGAGCGGCGGCGAAGTTTGGATCGCTGCGGGTCAGTGGGGCTCGGTCGCGGTGATCGCCTTCATCGTGCTGATTGCGGGAGGCTTTGTCGCACATCGCGCTTTGCGAAGTGACGTGAGCCTGTATTTCTTGGCGTTTTGGTGCATGGCCTTGGGCTATCGCATGTTTGTCCTTCACGAGCCCTGGCCGATTCAACTCAATCGCTTGGAAAATGGCGCGCTCTTACTGTTCACCTTCTTCATGATTTCAGATCCGCGCACAACTCCCGTCGCTCGTCCGGCGCGAATCATCTTCGCGGCTCTGGTCGCAGCGGGGGCTTACTACATTCAATTTAAAATGTTCCGCACCAATGGCTTGATTTGGTCGCTGTTGATTTTCTCTAGCCTCGTGCCGCTGATGAATCGGATCTGGCGGGCGGAGAAGTTTGAATGGGAAAAAACGGTGGGACAGCTGTGGCCGGGGGCGCGAAGTCAGCCAACTTAAGCCGCGCACTCAAGCCACAAGTCGCGCGGTCAGCGAGCGGGACGCCGTCCCGCCGCGCGCGCTGCCTGCTCACGTCGGAGCTGCTCACCCAGCCAAAAACCATGAGCTGAGTCCGGATCAACACCGTAATAAGGCCAATGGGCCGCACTGGGATGTGACGCAATCATTGCAGCCGGCGCTCTCGCCGCACGCGACGGCGGCGGAAGTCGGCCAGCGACTTGCGTTGCGCTTGGCGCTTGCGGTCGTCCCACACCAGGTGTGCGACCTTGCTGCGCCATCATCGTCGCCGGCGCGCCGCCGGGCTGACCAGATCCGCAATCTCGCCCAGGCTCTTGGCCTCCGAACATGCGTCGCAAATGCTGATAGGCAGCTTGGCAACCTGGATGCCGTCTCAAGCGATCAGGCTGCAACACATACGCGGCGAACACTTCGGCGAACTCTTCGCGTTTCTGCTGATGTGCCGAGTGCGGACGCCCTGACATGGAATGCGTGCAGTACTGAGAAATTCGGCAGCCACCGGGGTAACCGCGATAGCCTCCGCGATTTCCCACATAGTGGCCGATCTCATGCACCAAGAGGCCCGTGCCATAGCTACCAATGATGTTGTTCTCTTGCACTCGCGCACCTGGCGCACACCGACGCGCGATCTCCACGGCGCCACTCATCTGAGATGCGGGCAGACAGCCGCCATCCGTGCGAGGTCGCCCGAGTGTTTCCTTGAAGCGAATTTGTAATCCTCGAAGTTCGCTGAGGCGCCCGCCGCCAGCCAAGGCATTGATGCGACCGATTGCGGAATGCACCAAGCGCTGCTCATCGCCACGAGCGCCACTCACCGTCACGCCACTTCGCTGAGTGGCATCTGAAGAGCCCGGCGCGCGCGCGACACATGCGCGATTCTGTGATTCAAGGCTCGCCACCATCGCCAACTGCTGGGCTTCGATTCGCTCTGTGCCGTGCAGGGCTCCGTAAATGATCACGAGAACACCAAAGCTCATTCGCCCGAGGCCTCGGCGACTTTCTTGCCCATGGTGCGCATGAGGAGAGGATTCCAAATTGTCTTTGTGTGCTAAGAACTGTCTCAAAATGAGACCCCCAAATTCAGAGTCAAGCATCACTCAGCGCTTCACCACTCCGTTGAAGCAAAACGAAGTCCTGCGAGATGCGCTTGCATGAAAAGCTAAGCTCGGCTGGCGACACGCGCCTGCGTGGGCTCACAACAGCTGTCGATAGAGTGCACACCTGAGGCGTCAGCCAAACCTAAGACGAAAGTAAAGGCCGACGCCCCCAAACCGAATGGCTCAAAGCGGCCAGAGATTGATGAATAGCAAATATAGAGTCGCGGTGACCAAAGTTGGAATCACTGCACCCAGAAATAGATACTGCGGTTTGATTCCCGACTCACCGAACTGACCACTCAAGATTCCGTAGCCCGCCGGGTTCGGCGCGTTGGCGATTACCGTAAGACCACCACCTGTCACAGCTCCGGCGATGATGGAGTATTTCGATGCCGTCGAGAGATCTGGAACGAGCGTCGCCAAATATGCCAGTGCGGCGTTATCCGTGACCGCCGTCAGGCCGGTCGCTGCCCAGAAGAGCGCGTTGCTCCCCATCGACTGCAAAATCGGCGAAAGCCACCAGCCCTGTCCGCCCCCAAGCACCACAAGACCTGCGAGGAAGTATCCGACCAACATGCCTTCTTTGATCTGCAAGGGCCCCTGGTATTTCTTGGTCGCCACAGTCATGCCGAGAAACATCATGAAGACGCCCGCGACGATCACGGGATAATGCGCGCCTAGCACCAGCATGCCGACGGCGACAAAATGTGCAAGCGATAGCCAAAGTGGAGTCTTCAAGCCTTGTTGCGCTTGAGTTTTGCCAGCGGCCTCGCCACTCATGTGCTTGAGTTCACGTGCGAAGAACATACACAGACCCAACGCATTGATGAAGCAAGCCGTCGCCGCTTTCCATCCGAAGTGCGTGAGCATGTACCAGGTATCCCATTTCCACGGCCCCGCCACCATCAGCACGGGAGGCGCCGCGAAGCTGGTGAGCGTTCCGCCGACGGATACGTTCACGAACAGCACGCCGATCATCGCGTACTTGAGTCGCGTCGATCGCGTGCGCGCAAAAAAGTCGTCGCGCAAAAGCAAAGCGCAAATCGTCATGGCCGCGGGCTCGGTGATGAAACTTCCGGAGAGAGGGCCCAAGAACAAAATCGTGAAGAGTTTGGCCGAGGCCGCAGGCACACGCAGAGCTTCGTGAATCAAGTTGGCGATCGCCCGGGTCACGCGCTCCACGACGCCGGTCACGGGGCGTGTCGCGCAGGTGACCATGATCGCGAAGACGAAGATCGCTTCGGTGAAGTTTCGCGACTCAAGATAGTGAATCGTCGGTTTGAATCCGAAGTTCAGGATCGCCCAGCCGACGAGGATCGAACCCCAAATTCCAAACACGACTTCGACTTCGCCGAGCAAATGCAGGAGCTGATGGCGAACGCTGTCGGCGGGATACTTGTGCGCCCAATGTCTGAGGCTTGCCGCCACAAAGGTGTGCAAGACGGCAATTCCAAAAAGCACCGCGCACCAAGTTTGAAAGCTGCTGACATCGAGAAGATTGAGGAGCCCTTGATTTGTTTCCATGCGCGAACGATAGCGAAGACCTAGGGAAAAATCACAGAAAATCAAAGCTCAAACGCGGGTGAAGGGCATGATGCCCCTCACCCCCTCGCGGTCAGCCGATCCACTGCCTTGAGATTCAGCAGCTCGAAAGTTTGCCGAAGAACTGGGGCGGTTTATTGGTCGTCGCGCGAAGTCTCTTGGTCCCCGTCAAAGACATAGGGCACCTCACGATCGTGATGCGGCGGTTCGTTGGGTTCAGGTGAAGGTGCGGGCGTCGCCGCGGGTGTAGGCCGCGTATTCCAAGGCGCCCAAGGAGCACCGCCGCCCTGGCCAGGCTCAGGCGAAGGTTCTGGCTCTGGCGAAGGCTCGACGGCGACCTCACCCATCAGCATAGTCGGCTCCTGAGAATCTGAGGACTCGGCAATCGGGGCCGCAATTTTACCCGTGATGAAGTGAATCTGCTGCAAGTCTCTCCGACTCTTCGCGAATGCGGAGACACCCGATAGCCAGCTGCTGCCTCCAGCCCAAACCGCAAATAAGGTCACGGCGATTTTCATTCTCAAGCGCTGCAGACGCGTGCGCCCCGGACGACAATCGCTGGTCATCACTTTGCCATCCGCGCGCCGATAAAAACGGGCGCAAACTCGCTCGCCTTTGTGAGCACGCGCAATCAACGCCCGCGCTTCATCCGCTGTCATTTCTGAGAGATTGAAGACTTTCATTTGGCAGCTACCGCAGTCGCGCACGCGCTGATCGCCTCGCATTCGATTCCAGTCCTCAGAACAAGGTGCCGCCACACGCAAATTCGCCAAGGGGTCCACGCTACGCTTTGAGCGCCCAAAGAGCTCCCCCCATCCCCGTCGAGCGCCGCTGTGCGGACGAAAGTCTGTATCATTTTGAGACGTCGTTAAGTTCTTTGAGTTCATGAGGACCTCCTCGATTCAAGCAGGTTCAACTTGCGAACACCTCTTCAAATTCAATTCGACGCTTCTATGACGATCGAGGGGCGGGTTTTATTAGGCGAAAACCGAAATTATTTTTTAGGGTGCGGGATTGGACCAAATCGAGCCTTGAGCTCGACACCCAATTTGAGACAATGAGCTATGCCGAGCTCACTATCCTTGGATCCCGTTCGACCCGCTTCCAGAGCCCTATCCAATCTCTTCCTGCTCCATTGCGGTCTCAGCTTTGCGCTGGCCTTTGCGACATCGCAAAACGCCTCGGCTGAGCGACTCGCCCGCGAGTCTGTGACAAATCGACAAGCGCCTGCGGCCACGACGGCCCAGGCACCTCGCTCGTGTGCGATTGCGGATCGCTTTCAACAAAGTGAAGTCAGTGCCAGCATCGCTCGTCACATCGAGCGCATCGGCGGACGTGTCAGCACTTCCAGCGGCCGTTGCTACACAGCCGTGCAGAACGCGCTTCATCGCGCCGGCGCCATTCCCTATTCGGGCATCGGCGCAGCAGCCCGCGAGGCGGAGACACATCTTTCGCAATTTGGCTTTGTGAACCTCATGACGGATCCAGGATGTCGAGATCGCTTTCGCACTCCCGCCGACGCTCCCGACGGCGCGATTCTCGTCTATCGAGGCGGCAACTGCCCGCCCGCACGCCGCATACTCTGTGGACGCGAAGATTGTGGTCACGTGGAAATTCGCGTCGGCTCGCGCTACATCAGCGACTTCGCCAGCGCAAATCCCGTCACCGGATCGCCCGAGGCCACTCAAGGCGGCGGGCAACGCTGCCCTGCTGGTCAAGGCTTCGAACTGATCGGCATCCTCGTCCCGCAAAACTAATTGCGGCGAGGTTTTCACCTCGCCGCTTCTGTTCATAATTCCGAATTGGTCTTCGTGTCGGCTTGAGCGTTGGCGTTAGCGTTGGCCTTGGCGCAAGCTCTGCGCCCGCTTCACAAGCTCCACAAACTCTTGGCGATACTCATCACCAGAAGACGTCGCCGACGCCGTTTGCAGAACCTGCGCGAGTGACCAGTCGCCGTGATGCTTTGATCCGCGCAAAATCATACCAAAGCCCGCCACACTCGCCGCGAACCGATGATCGCGCGAGGCCTCGCCAAAAGACTTCGTCGACTTCTGCACCGGCACTTCGATCTTGTCGCTCACATCGCCGTCGGGCTTCTTGAAGCGAAGCTTCACCGTCAGAAGTTCGGAAGAACCCGACACAGCCGTTGCCTCGCTGGATGCCGCTTGATACTTGAGCGCATCCACCTGGGGCGAGGTCACAGGGCTCACCACGCCGACCGGCACGATCTCATAAATCGCTGTGACCGTGTGGCCTTCGCCAATCTCGCCGGCATCTTTTTTGTCGTCGTTAAAGTCTTCGGCGGCGAGCATTCGCGACTCATAACCGATCAAGCGATACGACTGCACTTGCGCGGGATTGAACTCAAGCTGCAACTTCACGTCTTTGGCGATGGTGTTGAGCGTGCCACCGGCTTGCTCCACCAACACGCGCCGCGCTTCGCGGACGGAGTCGATGTAAGCCGCCACACCGTTTCCTTTTTGCGCCAAAGTCTGCATCATGCTGTCTTTGTAATTCCCCATGCCGAAACCGAGGACACTCAAGAACACACCGGACTTCGCTTTTTCTTCAATCAAGCGCTGCATGCCGCCCTCGCTGGAGACACCGACGTTGAAGTCGCCGTCCGTCGCCAGGATCACGCGATTGATACCGCCCTTGATGAAGTTCTCCTCGGCCACTTGGTAAGCCTGTCGCAATCCGCCTTCACCGTTGGTCGAGCCACCGGCCTGCAAGCGATCCAAGGCTTCCAGAATGCGCGTCTTGTTTTCACCCGAGGTCGGCGGCAGCACCAAACCTGTGCTGCTGGCGTAGACGACGATGGAGATCTTGTCTTTGGCGCGCATCTGATCGACGAGCATCTTCAAAGCGCGACGAGCCAGCGGCAACTTCGTGGGATCTTCCATCGAGCCTGACACATCGACAAGGAACACCAAGTTCGAGGCCGGGCGTGCTGAGGCTGGCATCTCGCGGCCCTTTAGGGCGATTCGCAAGAGCTGATGCTGAGGCGTCCAAGGCGACTGAGAAATTTCCGTCGTCACCGAGAAAGGACGTCCATCGCGCGGCTGTGGAAGTTCGTACTTAAAGTAGTTCACCATCTCTTCGATGCGAACCGCATCGGGCTGGGGCATTTGTCCAGCCACAAGCAGACGCCGCACATTCGCATAACTGGCCGTGTCCACATCGACGGAGAACGTCGAGAGCGGCTGATCTTTGACGAGCTTGAACTCGTTTTCGACGATGGGAGAATAGGCTTCGGTGTTGTGAGCGACGTCAACCGCAGCACGCGACTCCTTCTTCATCTTCGCCGGCACACCTCGTCCGGGCGCTAGCGCCGCGAACGAATCACTTTTAGCTTCACGCGCGCGCGACAAGCCACCCATGCGCACGGCGGATGGGCTCATCGGTGCGGCCACTTTTGCGGACGGCGGTGGAGCGGCCGCAATACTTTGATCCAGCAAACTCGAATCCGCTTCTTCCAACATCGCCTCGCCTTCCGCATCGGCGGCAAGCTCCGCGGGTGCCTGCGGGGAGCCGGCCAAAAGCTGTGCTGGAGGCTGAGCCGACTGGGCCTGTCCCCGCTTCGCCATCTCGGCTTGCGAAGCCACAGGATGATTCGAGTCCACGGCTGCAGGTAAATTTTCGGCCAATTGCTGATCCGCCATGTGCTGCGCCGGTTCTGGTCGCGAGACGGCCTGAAAGCGTTGGAAGCTCGGCATCGCCATGTAACCGACAAAGACCAAGGCCATGCTGCCCGCAAAGGCGAAACCGACCCACTTGAACCATCGCGCACCCGCCGACTTGCGATCGAGCGTTTTGGCGAAGATCTGCTCGCGTTCGGCCACGCTCAGATGTGGAGTGGCCTGGCTTTCAAGCTTGATGGCCTCGCGAACATCGCCCGCGACCTCGCGAATCTCTTCGACTTGCTTCTTCAACTCCGGATCTTTCTCGATTTCCTGTGCCATGAGTCTTGCCTCCTCACCTTCGAGCTCACCGAGCGCAAAGGCCGTTAGTCGTGGATCGTCAACACCAAAAATTTTGGGGTCGCGTGAGTCCGTCATGGACGACCTCCTTTCGATGCGGCCGCGGAACTTGCGGCCACTTCGGCACCCGACATGGACACCGAAGCTGAAGACCTGAGGAACTTCATGGCTTGATGGATCAGTACACCGACATGGGACACCGAAAGCCCCGTGATGGCGCTGATCTCTTTGTAGCTAAATCCTTCGAGAAACTTGAGTCGAACGACTTCCTCCTCTTTAGGTGCGAGTTGACGAAGCGCTTGTTGAAGAGCCGCCATTTGTTGACGGCGATCGAGGTCTTCTTCGGGGGTCGGCGAGCGCAAAGTTTGCGCGCTTGCCACACCGACGGTAGTTTCATCGAAACTCTCCGCATCTTTCCCGAGCTGACCTTTTTTCTTGAGTTGATCCAGCGCCATATTCCGACTCACACAAAAGAGCCAAGCCTTCTCGCGGCCCTGAAGCTCCTGCATGTCCTCCTTCCAAAGTCGGAGAAAACTCTCTTGGACGATTTCAGCCGCCGTCGCCCGATCCACGTAGCGAGACACGTAACGCAACAGCGCGCCTTCGTGTTCTCGAACCATGGTCTTGAGCCACTTCGCCGAATCCAAGCGAGACCTTCTCCTGTTATGACCTGGGGCTCTCCATCCCTTGCGGGATTTCAAGACTCACCATGCCCTTCGAAAGGGACAACGAGTCGGAACGGATTTTCTTAAAACTTTTTTTGGCTTTGATCCTGAACCATCTCAGAATGAGACAATGAACCAGTCAATGCGGATTTGTCGCGTAAGGCTCGGCAATTGTTGTTGGCCACAGCCGAAGCTTTCGCCGCGAATTTCGTAAAAAGGGGTCTGAAGGTGAAACGTGCGTTGATCGCTGTAATTTGCTTTTTGTGTGGATTCCTCGCGAGCTCCGCTTTGAACTATTATGTTGGTCGACGCGAAATAGTCCTACCGACGAGTTATAAAATGTCTGCCCATGAGGAAAGGACCTTAGATCGATTTTCAGCGGTATCGAAAGAAGTGGCTGCTGGAAACAGCCGTGGAATCGAGAGTCTTATAGAGTTCAAATCAACAATCGACGAATTGAACTCATTCAGTCCGACCATCGGCTCAAACATCATATGGTTGAGCGCTGAGCTTGGGGACGCAGAGAGTATGAGCATACTATCCCAGAACTCTGACGCTCGAATCGCCAGCTATTGGCGCCGACGTCTAGAACTTGCGAGAGCCAAATGAAGCTCAAAGATGTTCTTCTTGCAGCGATTTCTATAAGCCTCGGTTTCCAACTCGGAGTCATTGCCGAGCTCCCCAGAGACCCTTGGGAAACTCTCGAAGCCGATCTAGAAAAGATCGAGAGCGAAAACCCAATTCTTTATGCGCTCCAAAATGATTCAAAGCTATTGCGAAGCTTGCGTCTCGCCGCCGCTAGCAGCGGACAAATTCGCGCCGAAAGAGTCTGGCTTTCACTCCTCGTAAAGTCAGGAGAGAGCTGTATGTCTCACGAACTCATTGACCATTCAGCAAAACACACCCCCGAGCTGCTCAATTTGGACCGAGAGTTTTATCAAAGTCAGTTGGCCGAACCGCCCTGTGGCAGCAAGTGACGCTCCACAACTAGTTTCGTCAGCGATTCAATTCGTTCTCGCTACCAAGCTGCAGCATCTTTCCCATCAAAGCTCACGCGTAGGAAGGCGAGCCCGTCGGATTGGGTCTACGACCAGACCAAGGAACTGCTCGCGCGCATTGCCACGACTCGCGGGGATTATCAGTTCTCTTGTTTTCCCCACTTTGCCAAACTCAATTTCATGACCTCTCCCGATCAGGTCAGAACTGACTTTGTTTACGAAAGCGCACTTGTCGTCGAAAAAGCGCGAAGCGAATTGGAGAAGCGAATGAGTCACGGTGAGTTTCCAATTGTATCCAAACCCAATAGTCGGTCGACATTCCCTAGTTTGCATGATGCAGAAGTCATTCGCGTAGAATTCTCGAGCGAAGGCTCGACAGGAGCTGAAGCTCGCTTCCACATCAAGACTGTATCGGAAGAAACACTGGAATTGGTCGCAAGGGGCATAGAAGCATGCCAGATTTTGCACTTCGCATATCAGAACGTCATTTTTGAGTGCACAACTTTGAACTGCCAATCCGAACAGGACATCGCCCTTTCAACGATTTTCGATACACGCGGTTTGAATGTTCCAGAACTTCAGTCCGGATATGCATCTGGGCAACTTGAAGTTCTTCAGATCTCTTCAAGTGTTGGTTGTGAAATGGCCGTTCTGTGCGAGGAGATTTCCCTCTCGACATCGATGTAGCTTCAGGCAGAACTGACTTTGTTTGCGACAGCGCACTTGTCGTCGAAAGAACGCGAAGCGGCCAAGTCCTAAGCCGAAATCGCTGGAGCTTGGCTCGCGCCAGTCAGCTCAGGGTCATTGTCATCTACAAATCGTGACGCTCGGCTGGGGCTTCAAACCCTAAATCTGAATGATCCAGTCAATCTTGCAATTCGTCCTGAATGAAAGACTTTAGTTCCAAGGGCGCTCTTTACTGAGAGTCCAACTCAAAGCTTCTCAAGCCCCACAAAGAAGATCTCCTTGGAGATCTCGCGGGTGGCGTCAGGCTTCACCACTTCGACGCGTTTGTAACGCCGATTCAGTTCCTTCTTCATCAAGCCAAAGTCGCCGGAGTGAAAGAACTTGCAGACAAAGTGTCCGCCTTTCTTCAGAAAGCGATCCGCCGTCGCGATCGCCAGCTCGCAAAGTTGCGTCGAGCGCGTTTGATCGGTGAACTTGATACCCGTGGTTTTTGGCGCCATATCCGAAATCACCGCATCAAAAGGCGGCGTGAAACCATGCTGCTGAAAAGTCTCCTCGAGATTCAGATCATAAAGATCCGCCTGAATAAACACCGCATTCGGCAGGCTCACCGTCACAGGCTGGAGATCCACACCCAACACGCGACCCGTTTCCCCGACCTTTTGACTTGCGTACTGCGACCAACTTCCCGGACTACAACCCAAGTCCAGCACGATGCCGCCGCGCTTGATCACGCGATAGCGCTGGTCGATCTCCTCAAGCTTGTAGATCGAGCGCGCCGCGAAGTTTTCCTTCTTGGCTTTTTTGAAATAGTGATCGCGAGGATTGTAACCCACGAGTTCACAAAAGCCTGTTTTCATCGGCGAGACAAATTTAATTTTTAGGCAGCTGATTTTCGCAACTTGTTCAGATCCAAGGCCTTGACGGGAACCTCGGCGGACTCAAATTGAGGCAAGGTCGCGCCCCAACTATGCGCGCCGCCGAGGAGTTCGCCATGTCATCCGCAATGTCATCTGGGAAGCCTGAAACCACGCCCCCCGGCCCGAGTGAAACTCGACGGCCTGTTTTGGCGCTCCGAAATCTGGTGGTCTTCCCTGGTTTGAGTGTTCCGATTCGCGTTGGCCGCGCACAGTCGCTGGCGGCTCTTCGCGAGGCCCGAAGCAGCACCGGCACAGCCCAAATTCTCGCCACTTTGCAGACCAACCCTGACGCACAGATCGACCGTGTTCAGCCCAGCGACCTCAACGAGATCGGCGTACTTTGCGAGATCGAGAAAGTGCGAGGCAACGAAAACGAAGGTCTGCAACTCATCCTCAAGGGCGTCACGCGCGTGCGACTTCAAGACGTCCTCGATAACGGCCAGTATCTCGAGGCCAGCTTCGAGGCTTGGCCGGATCAAGATGAGAGCGCAACCGAAGTCGACAAAGACAGCATCGAGCGCGTGTTTCTCACCGTGAAGGAAGCCGCCAAAGATCTGGCCCAGCACCTCCCGCAAGGCGCAGATCAGGTGGCTCAAGTCGTCGAGAACATCGAGGACCTGGGTTTCCTCACCTACATCATCGCCGCCAATCTCGATCTCCCGATCGAGGACAAGCAAAAGCATCTCGCCGAGCGTTCGGTGCGCACTCGCGCTGAAAGCATGCTTGAGGCCATGACTCGCATCAAAGCTGAACTGCAAGTCAAAACCGAGATCCGCGATAAGCTCACCAACAAGCTCGGAAAAAATCAGCGCGAGGCCATCTTGCGCGAACAAATGCGGGCCATCAAAGAAGAGCTCGGCGAAGCCGAGAGTGAAAGCGATAAGGCCGACGACTACAAACGTCGCATTGAAGAATCCGCAATGCCCGATGACGTCAAGAAAATCGCTCGCGATGAAGTCAAGCGCCTCGAAGCCCTCTCCAATCAATCCCCAGAGACACACGTCATCCGCAACTACCTCGACCTCCTGCTCGCTCTACCTTGGAAGATCGAAGACAAGGAGACGCCAGACTTTGACCTCAAAGCGGCGCGCGCCTCCCTCGACGCCGATCACTACGGCTTGGACAAAGTCAAAAAACGAATCGTCGAACACTTGGCGACGCTCAAGCTTCGCGGCGGTCAGCGCGGCATGATTCTGCTACTGATCGGCCCTCCGGGTGTCGGCAAAACTTCGCTCGGCAGTTCCATCGCCAAGGCCATGAATCGCAAATTCGTTCGCGCAGCCCTCGGCGGTGTTCGCGATGACGCTGAAGTGCGCGGACATCGGCGAACTTACGTAGGCGCGATGCCCGGCCGGATCATTCAGGGCATCAAACGCGCCGGCGTGATGAATCCCGTTTTCCTGCTCGATGAGATCGACAAACTTTCGCGTGGCTTTAGTGGCGATCCTGCAGCGGCACTCTTGGAGGTCCTTGATCCCGAGCAAAACTCGACCTTCCATGATCACTATCTCGACGTGCCCTATGATCTTTCGAAAGTGATGTTCATCGCGACGGCGAATTCGCTCGAAGGCATTCCCGGTCCGCTCTTGGATCGCATGGAAGTCATTGATCTATCAGGCTACACATCGGCTGAAAAACTTCACATCGCGCGAAACCATTTGTTGCCCAAGCAAATGGAAGAGCATGGCCTCAAGGCTGAACAAGTCGACATCAGTGACGATGTCCTCCAACACATCATCCATCGCCACACGCGCGAAGCTGGTGTGCGAAGTCTGCAGCGCCAACTCGCATCACTTTGCCGCAATCTCGCCGCGCGCGTTGTGGAAAAAGAATCCGCCGGCGCGGTCAGCGCCACACTCGACATGGTCGATGAAGCTCTCGGTGCTCCACGATTCGAGCACGAAGAGACCAACCGCTTCGCTCCCGCAGGAGTGGTGACCGGACTTGCGTGGACTCCGGTCGGCGGCGAGATCTTGTTTGTCGAGGCCACCAGCATGCCCGGCAGTGGCAAGCTCGCGCTCACCGGCCAGCTCGGTGACGTGATGAAGGAGTCCGCGCAGATTGCACTTTCGCTGATTCGCTCGCGACTGCCGCACATCGCTGAGAAAGTCGATTTTGAAAAACGCGATTTTCACGTGCATGTGCCCGCAGGCGCCATTCCCAAAGACGGCCCAAGTGCGGGTGTGGCGATGGTCACCGCGTTGGCCTCGCTCATGACCGGGAAAACCGTCGACACGAAAGTGGCGATGACGGGTGAGGTCACTTTGCGCGGCAAAGTCACACCCGTAGGTGGCGTGAAAGAGAAGATCATGGGCGCGCATCGCGCCGGTGTGCGCACGGTACTGATCCCGCGAAAAAATGAACGCGACCTCAAAGACGTCCCGGCGGAAGTGCTCGAAGGCGTGCGTGTGGAGTTGATGGACGATGTCGCCGACGTTTTACGTGTGGCCTTGGGGTTGGAACTGCCAGCTCAGGATCAATCCACGGGATTGTGGGGCGTCTTCGCGCCTCCGGCTCATCGCACACCACCCAGTTCGGCCTCGGACCCCGGCACGCGCGCGGATTGATTAAAATTCGCGCAAAGCGCTTGGGCCGATGAAATTGCGTGCGAGTATTTGGCGCTTGACCCGGATTCCGGGCGACGCCACAAGAGTCGCATGAACAGAGGCTTTCGCCCCTTGAGGCGCAGCATGAGCCGCCAGCCCATGCGAGCTCGCCCTATTCGCTTTGATTTGGACATCGGCGTCGTGCTCGACATCGATCCGGATCCGCTTGCGCCGCGAAGCACTTGGCTGCAATCGCTGTCGAATTGGGAGTCCGTTCAGCTGGGGAGCCGTGAGTGGATTTCGATTCAGGGAAATCATCGTGGCCAGTTCCTCGTGATTGAGAACCAGCATTTCGAACTGCCCGCTGAGTGGAGAAATCCCGAATTTCCTCACCTCCGCGCCCTGCCGGATGGGCGGATTTTGCTGGTCGACACTCATCCTCAGTCGGCCCAAGGACCGAACGCCTGGATCATCAATCGGCGCGGTCAGGTGGAAGAGCGTTTTGATCTGGGCGGCGCGCCGGTTGAGATCGCGGCCATGCACGGTGGCATGCTGATCGTGGCCTATCACCCGAGCTCAGCGGCGCGATGGGGATTCAAAACTGAGGTTTACCAGCGCGGCGGCTTGGCGTTCTTCGATCTCAAAGGTCAGCTGCTCAACACCTTCAATCACCTGGCCGCACATCAAGGCGTGCAGGTGGATCACATTCGCTGCATGACCCGCCTTTCGCCCACGGAAGTGATGTTTGTGCCGGAGACGGCCACGTGGCGCGATGAGCCCGTTGAAAATCCAGTAATTTTATATAGTTGCAACACAGGCCTCATCCAAGTTCTCGAGGCCCCTTGGCCTGGGGCCGAAGCCTGTACGGCGATCCTCAATCGCAATGGCGACTTGTGGGTGCTCTTGGCGAGCCCAGAGGGCTTTGCGGATCAGCTCGTAGGGTTTGACCCGGAACGTAAAATCAGCCAGTATCTCGGGGCTTTTGCTGGAGTATTTCGCGGGCTTGCACCCGAGTCAGCCCTCAGCTTAAGTTACGCTGGAACTTTCGGCGGATCGTTTGGAAGTTCTTTGGGAAGTGGACTTGGTCGCGCAGGCCGTAGCTCATTTGAAGGCTCAGGGAGCGAGGGCCAGCGCAAAAACCAGAGTTCGAATTTGGGCCGTTGGGCAAATTCGGCGGCATTGAACTCGCCCACTTCGTCCTTAGCATCAGGATTCTTGGCGCAGGAATTTAACGCCGAGTATGCCTGGATCGAGGCCGACCCTCAGGCTTTGATTCGACGCGAACTTGAGGTCCTCACGCCTGAGTTCATGTCGACACCCGAACCGGTGAGCTGAGCGTGCGAGAAGAGTTTTTTGGACTGTTTATTCGGACTGTTGTTTTTTGAACTGTTTTTTGAACTGTTTTATTTGAACTGAACATTATTGAACTGGCTCATTTTTGGCTCATTTTATTGAGATCGTAACGGAGAGGAAATTCATGGCTCGATTGGCAATGCGAATGAAGGAAGTTAAGCGCGGCAAGCTGGTGGCCCAGCACGCGGCAAAGCGCGCAGATCTGCGCAACAAGAGCGTCAACATGAAGCTCTCTGAAGAAGAGCGTCAGGCGGCTCGCACAGCTTTGCAGAAGCTTCCGAAGAATTCAGCTCCGGCACGTTTGCGCAATCGCTGCAAACTCACAGGCCGTTCGCGTGGCTACATCGGCGACTTCGGACTTTGCCGAAACGAATTCCGCCGTCTTGCAAGCTTTGGCCAGATCCCTGGCGTGACAAAGTCGAGCTGGTGATTTCAGCACGAAGCTCAGGCTTGCGGGTCTTCGGACGCATGGACTGAGAACTTCGTCTCTTCAGTAAACTCAAGATTTGTGATGCGGCCGAGGCGACTCGGCCGTTCGCTTTTAAAGAGCCATCACCTGTGGGCCTTTGGATATGAGCCGCGGCTTGGCGCTAGGAAGCTCGCCATCTAGGCGTCCTGAAGTTCGACACTTCCCTATGGACTTGCGACGAGTGCAAATTCACACCGGCAAAAATTGCCGGAATTCCCCCACAATCTCGCAGCAATTTTGAGACGGAACCAAGACATCCGACTGAAATGAGTCGAGCTAGACGTCTCTGAACAAGCGAAAACGCGCAAAGCTTCCGATTCTAGAAGCATGACGCGAAAGCAGCCGATTCAGCCTAAAACTCATAGCAGAACCTCGACTCTTGCGTTGATCCGCGTTGGCCTCGTCAGCGGATTTTTCTGGATGCAGTCCGCCTGCGGCCAAGCTTGGGCGCCGATGTCGAGTCTCGCCTCTTCTCCCTCGCTCGAAGATGGACTCACTTGCACGAACTTTGAAAGAACACAGGAGAAACTTTGGCAAAGCCTGCAAGCTTCCGTCGAAGAACGCGGGCGCCTGCCCTTGCTCGACGAAGCGCGAATGATGATCGAGCAGAGTCTTGAGGCGCACGCGTCGCGACCGATGAAGAGCGATCAACAAGCTCGCGCGCTCAAAGCACAAGTTGCGAATCGATATGCGAAGCTTGCCGAGACTTTGCAGTTTGAAATTGTGCAGTCGCTGGCCAAGGATCCAACGGATCGCGAAGAGCTCAAAGAACTCTTGGCGGCTCTTGAGCTGGGCGATCGAAGCACACCCGAGCGAGCCCACGCCGTCGACCAAATTCAAGCGCACATGCAAGCGCTTGGCGAAGATCTCAATTCGCTCTATGCGCTGAAGTCCATGCAGTCAGTCACGCGCAAGTCTTGCGACAATCTCGCGGAGACTCCGCCTGAGACCGCACCTCCGACTTCCTCGCCCCCGACCGGCGAGACGCCCGAGAGCAACTTGCTCGAAGCCTGGCGAAAGCGCCACACACCGGCGGTGTTCGGCGGCTTGAAAACTATGGCGGTCACCTATCAAAGCTGCGGCGCCGGGGCGCGCGCGCCGATGGGCGCAGCCGATCGCGACGTGGATGGTATCAGCATCGTCGGCACGCATCCGAGTGGCACAGGCAACAAGCGCGTGATCTCAAATCTCAATGCGTTTTTGAGCGATCATCCTTACCTGCATGCGTGGCGCGCGCCCGCATCTTCGGGTTGCTTCAATGTCGCGTCAGCTCCACCGATCTATGACTACGGCGGTAAGCCCGCAACCAGCACGCGCGACGAAACTCTCCTCGATCTTTTCACCGACGCAGGAACCGGCACTAAGGAATTGGGTATTGATTGCTCAGCCTTCGTGTACACGGCCTATGCGTTGGCCGGTTTGAAGTTCAAGCGAGAGACCAGCCTGCGCGCGTCGCTCGTCCATGGTGTGAACTCGACCATGCTCACGCAGCCGCAAAGCAACGGCCTGAGTTGCTTGAATCACGCAAGCTTCTCGCCACGCGAGTCGCTGAAGCCGGGCGATATCATTTCTATTCGAGGCCACGTCGTCATGACCGAAGTGGTCGGCGAAGATCCCTTTGGCTTGGCGCAGATCAAATCTGAAGCGCAGTGCACGCTCGCCAACATGGACGTGAAGCGATTCAATTTCAACATCATGCAATCGTCGCCTTCAAAAGGCGGCGTCGGCGTCAACAAGATGCGCGCTCGGGACTACCTCACCAATGATGGGACGATGGGCCGAGGTCTTCGCCAGCATGCCGTGCAAGCTTGTCGCGCCAAGTTTCAGAACAAGACCCTCGCTTCGCAAAACTCGGATGCGAGCGTGGTGCGCCACCTGGGCACACCGGAGTGCAAGGCTCAGCCGCTACGCCTGACCTATGAAACTTGCATTCGCTCTTGCCCCAACTCGAATTGAAGTCGCCTGAATCGCCCTTCGGTCATTGACCCGCATCGACGGGATTGAAACAATGAGAAGTCAGCGAATCGCCAGATCCAACAGGGGGCTTCAGCCATGTCCAGCGACATGACCGGCGGCGAAATCAAACGCGGCAAACAAGCTGCGACCTTGAGCCCGTCGACGAAGTTGGGCGTGAACTGGACGGAGCTTCGCCATCATCTCGAAGAGACTGTGATGTGGGCCGCAGACCTCAGCGTCACGCTTTTGCCCGACTCACTTCTTCCGCAAAGACTTGAACTCGATCCCGGCCGACCTCAGCCACTACTCATCGCTCATCGCGGCGCTTGGCTTGAAGCAGGATTTTTAGAAAACACACTCCCCGCCTTTCAACGCGCCATGGACTGCGGTTGCGATGGCCTCGAATTCGACGTGCATCTCACAAGCGATGGCGTGCCCGTGATCCACCACGACGCCAACACAGCTCGTGTCTTCGGTCGAGATTGCGAATTGGGCTCGACAAAGTTTGCGGATTTGCGACGGCAGTTTCCGCAAATCCCCACACTGCAAGAAGTGGCCGAAAAGTTTCCGTCTGCGCATTTATTTGTCGAGATCAAAGGCGCGGCCGAGTCATGGTCAGCTTCCGAGCGCTCGCACGTTCGCGAAGCCTTGGGTGAGCATGCGAATTGGCATGTGATGTCGTTGGATCTCAAGACGCTCACGCAATTCGCTCAAGATGCAAGCTTCGGCTCTCGACGATGCGTGCCGGTGGCCACCACCAATGTCGCCGAGGCCTCACGTCTTGCACTGGAGCAAAACTGGGCGGCGCTCACCGGGCAGTGGCTTCTGTTGTCGAGTGGGCGCATTCGCCTTCATCGCGCGCGAGGACAAATGCTCGGCGCGGGATTTATCGCCAGCCGCAATTCACTCGCAAGAGAGTGGCATCGTGGAGTGGGTTGGATTTTTACCAATCATGGACACTTGGTCGCAGGTTGGTGGCAGCAGATCGCAAAGTCTCGTGATGGGGTCGACACTTCGCGGATGAGCTCGCCATGAAAGAGGTTGAAGTCACAAGGTGGAAGCTTTGGACTTTGCTCGGCGGGCTTTACCTCGCACAAGGACTGCCGTACGGATTTTTCACGCAAACCTTGCCCGTCATTTTGCGCGATTCAAATGCGAGTCTTGCCGAAATTGGCGGCGTGAGTCTCTTGGTCGCGCCTTGGGCGCTGAAGTTTCTTTGGGCTCCTTTCGTTGATCGTTATGGATTTGCAAGTTTGGGACTGCGGCGAAGTTGGCTGATCCCTATTCAGTGGGCCTCGGTCCTCGTGTTGATTTGGCTTGGATTTCAAAATCCCGAAGCTGGTCTACGCCCGATCATGTGGGGAGTTCTGCTCTGCAATCTGCTTGCGGCCATGCAGGACGTCGCGACCGACGGCCTAGCTGTCGATCGATTGCCGGCTCAATCGCGCGGCTGGACCAACACTTTGCAAGTTGGCGCTTATCGAGTCGGCATGATCATCAGTGGTGCCGGAGCACTCTTCGTCTTGCACCACTATGGGTGGACGATGGCGATGGGCGCAATGGCATTTCTCTTGGCACTGACTTCGATTCCCGTGCTGCTGGATCGCGAGCCGCCGATGGAACGCGTTCGTGCCCCGCGCGAAACCCCGGCTTGGCGAGATGTGTGGAGTTTTGCACGCGAGCCGGGAATGTGGACTTGGCTGATCTTGCTTTTGCTCTTTAAGTTCGCCCACCAAAGTGCGAGCTTCATTTTTCGTCCTTGGATGGTCGATGCGGGATACAACCTCATCGAGATCGGAACCTTGATTGGTTTGGTGGGGACCGGCTGTGGCCTTTTCGGTGCGGTGATCGGTGGATGGTTCGCTTCGCGCACTTCCGACGGTCGCTTAAAAACTCTGGCGGGCCTCTCCGTCGCACAAGCCTTGGGTGTCAGCTTTTACTTACTTCCGCTATGGGGCGATCCTGCGACATGGAAAGTGATTGTCGCCACGGGCCTGGATCATTTCACCAGCGGTCTTGCCACAGTCACCTTATTTGCTTGTATGATGGACCGGTGCCGTCCGGTGCATTCGGCATCGGATTACACCTTGCAAGCTTCGATCGTGGTGGTGTCGCAAATGTCGGCGAATCTCATCAGCGGACAATGGGCCGATCGAGTCGGCTACTTCACGCACTTTCAAACGATGGCCGTCGCGGCCATCGTCATTGCTGTCTACGTGGGTTGGTCGACGCGAAAGATGCTGCGCCAATGGACCAAGTCCGCGGCGTCTGGCGCGGTCGCCTTGATGTTGATCGCCATGGCGATTTGGCCTCAGGCGAGTTGGGCGCAAAACGCGGATGAGCGCCCCATCGAAGCCAGCGTGGGCTTTGGTCCCTTTCTTCCCAGTCGAATCGCAGGCGTCAGAGAAATTCTCAACGGCTGGGCGCTGCGCGGAAGCTTTCCCACCAACAAAGGCACCTTCGAAACTCTGGCGTTCAATGGTCGCGGCGAGGGCCTGAACTACAACACCTTCTTGGTTTCTTATCGCATCAACATGCGCAATGACTTTGGCCATGCGCATTTTCTGCTGGGACTGCACGGCGACTATTTCACTTCACTCGATGTCTATGGCGAGGTGGCGCCCTACCGGCCCAGCGGTGGCTGGCATTACGGCGGCGGCGGCCGAGTTCAAATCTCAGGACCCGTTTTCTTCCGCTTCGACTTCATTCACCGCTTTTCGCCTGGCCAGAGCCTCCTTGTCCTCTTGGGATTTGGCCTGGAACTGCCGTCGTCGAATACTTCGACAGGAAACTGAAGATTCAATTCCTCCCTTCGTCGAGCCGACAAGACCTAGAGGTACTGAGGCTTGCCCTCGACCTCGAAAATGGAAATCGGGAGGCCCACGACATGACCGCGGCAATCAAATCTCATCTCGCCGACTCGAGTCGCTCAAGCCAAATTCTTTTGATTGATGACAGTGAGGACGTGCATCGCATGGTCGCCGCGTTGATGGGCCGAGATCACAGCGTCACTTGGTCGAAGTCGTTGAGTGAAGCCAAGCTTGAGCTCGCAGCCCGAGGCCACGAATACGATCTGGTGCTGCTGGACGTGGACTTGCCGGATGGCGACGGCGTTGAGGCTTTGAGCCGAGGCGAACTGGGCGGCGAAGCCGTAGGTCAGAAAACGATTTTGCTGACGGCTTTCAATTCCGTCGACACGCGCGTGAAGGGATTCACTTCCGGAGCCGTGGATTTCATCGCTAAGCCCTTTGACCCTCGCGAATTTCAGGTGCGCATCGCCTCTCGCCTCAAGTTTGGTCGCGCCACCTCGCTCGCGGCTCAGGCGGCTCCGCAAACGCAAGTCCTCAGACTTCGTAATCTGGAGATCGACCTGGATCGTCAGCGCGCCTATGAAATCAAAGGCACGGAGCGATTCGAATTGGAGTTCACACCGGTTGAATTTCGTCTTCTGCTCTTGTTCACGCGCGAACGCATCAAGGCTGACCTTCATCAGGCCCTGCGTGCCGCCGTATCGCGCGAGCTGATCCTCAAAGAAGTTTGGGGCGATCGCACGCATGTGTCCGCACGCTGCGTGGATCATCACGTCTGCGCGGTTCGCCGAAAAATTGCGGCGCTTGGCGCTCGGGTGGAGAGCGTGTACGGCGTGGGCTATCGCCTCGAATTTGACTGAAGTGTTTTGATTGGTGAGATGGAAGCGACTAGGCCCGGCTCAGACGTCGGCCTCTGCGTCTAACCACGTCGCAATTTACTCTGCCGACGCGCAGTGTGCGTCCAAATGCCGATACACGGCCGCGAAGTTCGCGCTCATCTGCTCATGAATTGATCGATTCCAAGGCGGCGAATCGGCGAAGAACTGCACGGCCTCGGCCGACCAATCATGCCCTGACGCTCCCATCACATGGTTCACGCAAAGCGCCCAGCGCTCATCAGCTTCCGTGGCTTTGCCCGCCTCGATCGACCCCAAGGCATGAAACTCGTCGCCGTCATCCGGGGGCGAGCGTTTGTTCTCCGAGCATGCGCTCAAAAGCACCATAGCTAAGGCTGTGAGGGCGATGGAGAGTTTATGCATACCTTGCCGACCTCCTCGGCGTGGTCTTTACGACACACTTATCGGCTTTCGCCGTGACGAACTTTCGCAGCACGAGGTCGGTGTCTCAGATTGAGAAGACCTTGACCTGCTCGTGGCCCTGTGGCGACCTCGACCTATGGCAGAAGTCGCAGAAACTCGAGGCGTGCGCGTACAGGTGATCGCTCGTTTTGTGCCAGAGCAAAGCTCTCCGGCCGATCACGAATACTTGTTCGCCTACCAAATCAGCATTCGCAATCTGAGCGACCATCCCGTCCAGTTGCTGAATCGACATTGGGTGATCACGGATGGGCGAGGCCGCGTGGAAGAAGTCAAAGGTCCAGGAGTCATCGGCCAACAGCCTCGCCTTGGTCCCGGCGAGGAGTTTACCTATGAAAGCTTTTGTCCTCTGAGAACTCCCACAGGCGAAATGCGCGGCACCTACGAGATGATGGATCTTGAAGTCGGCGAAAGCTTTCAGGCCGAGATTCCCTCGTTCTTCTTAGTCGAACCCAGCGCCTTTCACTGATCCTCCAGTGAGCACGCCGAAGTCGCCAACTCGGCCGCTCATGGGGCTTCCGTCACTTTTCGACATCCTCACGCAATCATTGCTTGATCCATTCTGCACTTTCATCGAATCGTAGAGATGTGAGTGAAGAATTCGAAAGCCAAACCTCAGAGTCCACGCCAGAGCTCTCGCCCGTTGAGAGACTGCTTGAATCGTGGCGAGACCTGACCGCGGACCAAAAGCTCTCCGCGTTCCGCGGCCTGTCGCCTGACGACAGTGAGGACTTTTACTTGCTGCTCGATGCGCGCGAGCATGCGGCACTCTATCTCGACATGAATCGCGCCGAGCGCCGCCTCTGGCTCAGATTTCTCGCACCCGACGACGCCGCCGATATGATTCAAGAGCTTCCCGACGATGTGCGACCTGAAGCTTTGCAGATGATCGACGAGAAGGTTCGTCGCGAGATCATGGCTTTGCTGTCGTATCGCGAGGACGAAGCCGGCGGATTGATGAACCCGCGCTTTGTGCGCGTGCGACCTGACATGCTTGTGGCGGAAGCGATTCGCTATGTGCGCCAACAGGCCATTGCCGTTGAGCCGATTCACTACGTCTACGTGCTCGACTCCCAACAGGTTTTGCTGGGCGTGATGTCGTTGCGGCAACTTTTTGTCAGCCCCGCCGAGCGCCGAATTTCTGAGGTCATGGAAACGGACTTGGTGACCATCCCGGATGAGATGGACCAAGAGCAAGTCAGCCGAATCTTCCAACAACATCGCTTCGTCGCGCTTCCCGTTTTGGATTCGCATCGAAAGATGCAAGGGATCGTCACCGTCGACGACATCTTGGATGTCAGCCAAGAGGAGGCGACTGAGGACATTCAAAAGCTCGGCGGTCAGGAAGCTCTCGATGCTCCCTATCCGGAAGTCCCACTCTGGGAAATGGTTCGCAAACGCGGCGGCTGGCTCTTGGTGCTCTTCATCGGCGAGATGTTCACCGCATCGGCGATGCATCAGTTCGAAGACGAAATCGCCAAAGCCGTTGTGCTCACGATTTTCATTCCGCTGATCATCTCAAGCGGCGGCAACTCGGGCTCGCAGGCCTCGACGCTCATCATTCGCTCATTGGCGCTTCGTGAATTGCGCTTGAGTGACTGGTGGAAGGTCATTGGTCGCGAGGCCATGGTGGGCGCAAGCCTTGGTCTCCTGCTGGCCGTCGTCGGCGCCATGCGCATCGCGCTTTGGCCGACACGTACCGAACACTTTGGCGAGCACTGGGGGCTCCTCTCGCTCACCGTCGGCATCAGTCTCATGGGTGTCGTGCTCTTTGGTTGCATGGTCGGCGCGACCTTGCCGTTTGTGCTTCGCTCATTGAAGCTGGATCCCGCCAGCGCGTCCGCACCTTTTGTCGCGACACTCGTCGATGTGACGGGTCTTGTGATTTATTTCAGTGTCGCAAAGCTCTTACTGACGGGCACCATGCTCTGATCCGCGTGTGGCAGGCGCGTTCGCGTTCGCGTTGGCGTTCGCGTTTGCATTGGCGCGCCAAACCCAAATGCGCCGCAAGCTGAGCGCCCCCATGATTCCGACACCCAATCCCGCCATGACATCGCTCGGATAGTGCTGCAAGACCATCACGCGTGTGCTCGCGGCGGCCGTCGCCATGGCCGCAAGCCCCCATGCGAAGCGCGGATACAAAAGCGAGGTCAACACCGCAAATGTCATGAGCACCTGTGAGTGACCGGAGGGAAACGAATGAAAATCCCAATGCGCGCTCAAAGGTGAGAACTCAAAGACTCGCTCAAGCCCCGGATCGATTGGGCGCCGCCTGCCGATTGCCGACTTCGCCAATTGCACATAGACGCCGCTCACCAAAAAGCCGGCGAGATAGAATCCCGCGACTCGGCCAATGCGCTGCCAGGCTTCGGCGCGATCGCGCTGCCATTTGGGCATCACACCTTGCGCGATCACCCACAAGCCAAAGCTCAGCGTCAGATAGGTGCTGGCCTCACCCACGCCGGTGATATGCTTGGCCCAGTTGCGCCAAGGATTGTGCTCGAAATAGTTCTTGGCTGCCGCATCCGCAAAGTGTGCGACGATCGGCGAAAGCACCAGTAACGCGATCCCAACATAAAACCAAAGTCGCGCGTGACGAGCCACTTCGTCGCGCATGAGCCATTGGTGCACGGGATGCCGAATGCGCCAGCTGCGAGAGAGCGATGAGGCTTCGGCTTGGTGACGAGGTGGAGCGGAATCGGCAGAGTTCACTCGACAAGCCTAGCAGCGGCGGCCTCGTCCAAGGAAGCGTAAACCGCTCGGCGTCGAGGCTGGTGCGGACTGCGCACATCTGGCAACGTGTTGGATTCAAAGGAGCAACGCCATGGCCATCGAACTTCCCGCACTTCCCTTCGCTAAGGACTCTCTCGCGCCCCACATGTCGCCGGAGACTTTTGATTTTCACTATTCCAAGCATCACAAGGCCTATGTCGACAATTTGAACAAGCTGATTCCGGGCACGGAGTTCGAGAAGCTGTCGCTTGAAGACATCGTCAAGAAAAGCTCGGGCCCGATTTTCAATAACGCCGCTCAGGTGTGGAATCACACTTTCTTCTGGAATTGCTTAAGCCCCAATGGCGGCGGCGAGCCCTCGGGCGCTTTGGCCGATGCGATCAAGCGCGACTTCGGTTCCTTTGCGGCCTTCAAAGAAAAGTTCACCGAGACCGCGATCAAGACATTTGGTTCAGGCTGGGCCTGGTTGGTGTTGAACAAGAACACCGGGAAGCTGGAGTGCGTGTCGACTTCCAACGCCGGTTGCCCTCTGACGGAAGGCCACAAACCGCTTTTGACTGTCGATGTGTGGGAACACGCTTACTACATTGATTATCGAAACAACCGCGCGGGTTTTGTGGAAACTTTCTTCAAGATCGCCAATTGGAAATTCGCGGCGGAAAACTTCGCGAAGTAAGTCATCTCGTTGAATGTTCATAGAGCGCGCGGTGCGATCAGCCCGCGCGTTTTTTTTCGCGCTTTATCACAGCGGATTCGCGCGCTCTGCCAAACTTGGTGCGAGCAAGGCTTCAAGAATTGTGGCTGACAAAAACACGCCAGCCAACACAGTGAGCATCGACCAAGCTCCAAGCCCGAGAATTTCCCAAGCCAGGATCATGGCCGCCCACCCACGCTGACTCACAGTTCCCCACAGTGAGGCAAAGCCGAGGCTAGCGCCCGTCGGGCCAGCGACAGCCCCGCCCAGGGCCGCGCCACACATTAACAGAGGCGTGACCTCGCCACCACGCAATCCCCCGCCGACAAACATGGCCGTCAGGAGAAGCTTAAGCGCGACGACACTCCATGCGTTGCTGTCTGATGAAAATGTTGGAAACAGCTCTAAGCCCAGACTCATGACTCCAGGTGATCCACCCTGATTGAGCCAAACGGCGACGATGATCGCGACCATTCCCCAAGTCGATCGAATCAGAAACTTTGACTGCACTCGACGAGCAAAGAAGTTCTTCGCCAAATGATAAGCGAGCGAAGTCAACACCAGGATCGGCACAAGCCAACTTAAGTGCCATAGAAGTTGGGCGACTCCGCGAATCTGCCAAGTGTGCGGAGAGCCCAACCCCCAAACATGAAGATGAAATCCAAAAGCTTCGGCAAGAAGCCAAGCTGTTAAGCTTCCAAACATCGCCCACAATGTGTGACGAATGAGCTGACGCATCGACTGCGACTTTGGACGCAGTTCGCTGATCACCCAGACAATGGCCGCCCACGGCGTGTGAAAGATCGCGGTGAAACCCGCCGCCCAACAAAGTGCGTGAAGATCCATTCGCAGGACGTCGTCGGCCTGGGATGAGTTCGGTGAAGTCGAAGACGGCAGGCTAAATCTTTGCGCCAGCCACTCTCCGATCTTCAGCCCTACGCCTTCGCGTCCGATGCTCGCTCCCGCAAGATGCCCCAGCCACGGATCTGTGACGTGGCGAACTCCGTCCCACCAAGATGACGTCGGCGAGGAGCGCCTCAAAATCTCTAAGAGTGGCCATGTCGCCAATAACGCGAATATCACTGCTGGCACGAAATGGCTTCGCGCTTCGACGATCGCCTCAAGCCCAGCGCGAAACAAAAGTGTGGTCAGCGAAACCGCTAGCGCCAACTTCAAGGCATGAAGTGCTCGATGCGACAGTGAGGCGAACATACTTCTTGAGCTGGCGCCCAAGTCTTTAGATCGTCAAGCCGGAAATGCCAAACACCGGGTCTCGGCTCCAAGGCGCGCTGACAATTTCACTGGAAAGGCCCATGAGTCTCTGATGCCAATCGCGAGCTCTGCGCGCACCAAGGCCGCGCACTTCGAACTCGCCCTCCAAATAGTCATGCTCGTCTTCACGAAGGCCGTACACCACCCAAGAGAGTGATCGAGGAATCTCATAGCCTCGATCTCCCATCAGCGGACTTGAGGCTTCTAGGCCGTCCACCACCAATGCATCCCATTTTCCCCAGCGGAGCAGTTCACGGAATTGTCGCCGCAGCTCTTCATTGTGAGCCCTAAAGAACAACACTGGCTCCACCCCGTGAGACTTGAGTCGAAAGCCCGTCGGGGCCGTCGATTCGATCACCTCGCGCACGACGTCCGTCTCTTCGACGCCGTATTGAAGGCGATGCGGATTCATGATGAACAAGTCGGCTCGGGTCACGCCTTTGAGCCACTTGGGCCATTCAATGCATTTCTGATTGGGAGATACCGTGGTGAGAAGAAGTATGTTGCTCATGAGGACTAGTTTCGCATCTGAACTTGCGAAGAAGTCGCATCGCCGACGTTTGCTCACATTTGCAGATGAAATTGAGACGTCGGCTCAACTTGACCCACACCGTCTGATTATGAGATCGACACTTTCATGCGAATACTCGCCGAGTACCCCCAAGCTGATTTTCGTTTCGTTTTATTCACGGCCAACGACAAATGGATCGTCAAAGCCGAGGCCGGCGCTTGCGAGCAGATCTACAAATTTCCGCAGCTCGAAGTGTCGCGCGACGAGGTCGAGGCCTGGCTGCAACACGAGTCTGGGCGGGCTTGGCGCGAAAGCGTCAGACTTCGCTTTCACGATATGCATGCCAGTCTCAACTTATTGGCGCCAGGCTGAGCGAGTTCAACTCCAGCTGGCTCACCGACGAATGCGGTCCTTGAACTGAAAGTACTCGGTTTGATCACGCCCCAAGCACCTCAATTCGAGCGAAACTTCACGACCGTCGGCGGAGGGTGTCCAAGTCGTCAAACAAAAGTTGTTTCTCGACGTGGATTCAAGACGGCGTGGGTTACTCGATCTGTACTGTTGGCCGACGAAGGTGCGGGAGTGAATCGCGCTGGAGGTGATCTCAAGAGTTTCATACCCCATCAGCGACGACTCCAGACGCATGATCTCACTAAAGTGGACATCACCTGAGACCAACACCATGGGCGCATTGCTCTGTTGTCCGGCTTGCATCAGGCGCTGAAGCTGTGAGCGCGCGTAACGCTCGACACTCTCCGCCCCAATCAAATAGTCGCCAAAAAACTGCTGTCCGCACACCAGCACCAGCGGCCGAGTCGCACTTTGAATCTCGCGCTCCGCCCAGAGCAAATCGTCTTCTGAAAACACACGCCCTGCGCGCGCATCCAAAGCACTGCGACCATCCAACATAAGAAACTTAAGTCCGCCAATTTCCATTGCGAAACTTCGACCAGGAGAACGTGTCAGTCCTTGCACGTCATCAAAGCCGAACATCGCATCGAAGAATTCGCCCGCTGGCTTCAAGCGCGGATTGCGAACGTTGGAGTCGTTCTCGGCCAAGTCGTGATCGTCCCAATTCACCAGCGTGGGCACGAGCTTGTTCCAACGGAACACGTCCAGCATGCGTCGCGTGGTCACATGCCGGTCCCACATGCCATCGATCGTGCCGCTGGAGCGCTGATCGACATAGCAAAGATCGCCGTTGAAAATCATCAGTTCGGGTTCGCTCTCAGCGACGGCGGCCCACATCGCACCCTGATCGTTCACGTAGCGATCGTTCATACAAGAAATCAAGGCGGTCCTAAGCGGTGCCGCAGGCGAAGTCGCCAGCGTTTTGAATTCACGGCGATCCAAAACGCCAGATCGCACGCCCGCCTGATCCACACGTTCAATTTCCAAGCGGCAAGACGCCCCGGCCTGCAATCCGTCAATCCACACGTGATCACTGAGCCAGCCCGAGGCCGCCACGCCACGACGGCGAGTCGCCCAGAATTCTCGTCTCGCACCGGCGGCATCGATCACCACATACTTGCAGGTGGCATCGGTCGGCGTGAGCACGTGCAACTGCGTTTCCGTCGCCGAGGTAGCGCCTTGAAGTATCGGAAAAAATCCGGTCACTCGCGGAGCCGTCGAAGCGGCGATGGATGGCGTGACCGAGGGCGCGCGCCCTGGACGCCGAGGCGGCCAGGCTTCACGCGCGCTGCGCGCTTTGGCCGCACTCATGCTGAACGTGGCCAAGCCCAACGCTGAAGTTTTCAAAAACAAAGATGATGAACGCAAGAATGCGCGGCGAGATTCGCCGTCGTCTTGAAGCATAGACCCCCCTCTGGCTTCTGCCTCACACGCAGCGAAGCTCACCCGGGGCCGAGGGGTCCGTCAATCACTGCCCCACCTCAGAACGAGAGCGCGGGGCGTTATTTACCAGAAGGGGTTATCGAAATCAGTGAGAGCGGCGCGCCGTCGCGCTTGTGTCCTCGCCATTTCGGAGAATTTTTACTCCGGAACGCAATTTCACCTCGCCCTGGCGGAAAATCATGATCTCAGCCGTGCCGCTAATGTCGAGCAAGAATTCGTTGCCTCGACGAACCAACATGCGCACGCGATCCAAGTAGCTGGGATTGAACTCGGCATCCCAAACTCGCGCCACCAACTGATCCATTTCGAGTTCACCGGACTCCGCAAGCGCGGCCAAGAGCCGCTCGAGAGTTTGGCGTCTCGACATCTCAGCACTTCGATGACCGCAAGTCAGCGTGTGTGCTTTCAGATCCAACTCGATTTGCACACCCGACTCTTCAATGGCTTCGCCAGCACGCTGAAACCAAGTTTGTCGAGCCGCGCGATCCAGGCGCTCAATCAGTAGCGCAAATTGATGTCGAAGTAGCTCGCGGCGTTCCGCATTGGTCTCAAGTCGGAGGCTCGCGGCCAAGAGCTTCAGCCAACTTGCCGGGCTGACACCCCGTGAAAGTCCGATCAAGTGTCCAGGATCGACACTCTTTTCATCCAGCAGCTGTTGCAGTCGGCGCTCATAGGCATTGAAGTTCTCAGGCTTCATGCGCCAGTTTTGAATCCCGCGCGCAAGAAGCAACTGCGCTGGACGACCTGCTGCCAACTCCATCTCGATGGCGTCAAAGAAAATCAGGCGTCGCTCGTGATCCGGCAAGTCTTCGCGAGCCATCAGCTTTTCAAGTCGAGCCAAAGATTGCGCCGGCCCCACCAACACATGCTCGGCAAGAATGAGCGCGTGCTCAATTTCAAGAAAGAGATCTCGAACCTCAAGGCCTTCGATCGCGTGAAGAAGTTGCGTGTAGACTTCGCTCAAGCCGCGCTTCATTCCTGAAACAGATCGAGCGCGAATGATTTGCGATAAGAGGGCCGTCACAAAACCTTCGGTGGCGCGCTGACCCGTGGTCGCTTCGTGGCGCTTCACTTCTTCCAATGCGGCCTCGTAAAGTTCGATGCCCTTTGGAATGTCGCCTTCTTCTTCACGAAACTTTGCCAGGTCATAGAGAACTCGCGCACGGCCTTCGGGCGTGAGCATCGGTCGAGCGCGTTCAAACTCCGCCTCAAGTTCGCTCACCGCACGCAACCATCGGTCCATGTGACCCGCGAGGTAATGCGAGCTGGCCAGATCTTGCAACAGCGAAACATGATTTCCGTATTTGGCTTTGGTGACCTCAAAGACTTTTGCCGCTTCGTGAAATCGACCCGCCGCCATGGCGAGCCGACCTTCCCAGTAACCTGTAATGCGATGTTCAACCGGGCTCGCGGGAGCGAGCGCACGCCACTTCGACTCTGCTTCAGTCAAACGACCCAGCACATAATCGCGGCGAATCGCTTGCGACATTTCGACAAAGTCTTTCCGCTCCATATTCCGTCTCCTCGTGTGCCTCAGGGAGGCAAGCGTCCTGTACCTGGCGAAGGTCCATCGCTTCGCGAGCGATTGGCGTTGGTCAATTCTGGTTCGACAAGGAACAAACAAGCATCTTGCCCGCGGCCACCCGCAGAGCCGATGCTTTCATCCGTGCGCTCTTGTTGAAAGTGCAAACCGTCCAGGCCGCGCAAGGCCTCGCGGGCTCGGGCCGCTTCTTGCCGAGCCTGATCTGCGGTCAGGGCCTCGCAAGTCTGACTGCCGTTTTGAAAAATTCTTGTGGAGGGCGCGAGCATCTCGGCCATCTGCCCCACCACTTCACGGCAGCTCGCTTCGTCGCGAATTTGCGAGATCATGCGGCGAAGACGCAAACTTCGCTCATCGCGGGCTTGTGGATTGGCCTGCTGGAGGATTCGCTCTTCGACACGATAAGCGCGAATTGCAGCGAAGGCCGGCCCCAGCAGAGGATGCGAACTCAAAACTTGGCGCGCTCGCTCCGGATCATTGGCGCGCAAGCTCGCATCCATCGAAATTCCGTATTCGTAATCCGCCTTCGCGTCGAGATGCACCGCCAGCTCGTGGGCCGCAATTCGAATCGCAGCTTCTTCTGTCAGTCCTTCAGGTGGAACGAAGATGGTGAGGTTGCGTCCCGCAGACCAACTTTCCACCACATGTCCGCGAGGCGCCCGCACAAAGTCGATCGTCCGAGGCATATCGTACTGGCCTGCGATCTCGGGTCGACTCATTTGTCGCACAAATTCACGAAGCTGCTGAGAGCTGAGATTTCGCGGCAGCGGCGTGCTCATCGCGTTGTACGACTCACCACAGGTGTTGGCGATCGGCTCGCGCGCGGGAGTATCCAAACGAATCCAAGTTTCGCCCGCGACATCTCGTGTTTCACACTCACGCTGCTGCGCTCGCAAGCGGTCGGAGCTGACACCTGTCAATCGCATCACGTCGGTCGAGGGCGCCATGCGATGACAAATCGCTCGACCGACATTGGTTGAAGTGAAGATCTTTTCGTAAGCTTCGCGCATACGCGCGTACTCGGCCGTCGCCCCTGACTGCATGGGCGGATGCAATCTCTCCGTTCCGCAACTTGCGACTTGAAAGCCTCTCGTCAAACTCATGGTGGGAGTTCGAGTCGCAGGCGCGGTCTGCGCCATCGCCGGTGATGAAGTGAAGATCGCAAGCAGAGTCGCCAGCGCGGATCGCCATGGCTTGCGAGTTGATGCTTCCGAAACTTGAGAAGCTTGAGAAGTTTGCGATGCGATTTGCGCGGTTGAAACCATTTGCACAGCTTGAACAGTTGGCGCAGGACGATTCATCGCCTTCGCTTGAAAGCGCCGAATCAGATTTCTTGTGTTCCAACTCAAGTTCGACATGACGATCCCCTAATGTTGAACTGCCTTAAGTCGTGTCGGCAGCTTGTGCGTGGTTACCGTGAGTCTCCGTCGTCCTCGCCCTGACTCGAATATAGGGAGCAAAGCCGAGGCCGTGAGACAGGGCGCTTGGGACTGAGACAATTCTGATCTCAAAGTGAGATTTCTCTTGGTCTTTGATGACTTAGCTAGCCTACCCGGTGTCTCAAACCGAAGCTCCAAGAAGAAACACTGTCCATTCTTTGGTCGGGTGTTAGCCGAAAAACAGCACGAAAATTCGCAGAATTTCCGAAATCACGTTCCTCGATGTTCCATGCGTAAAAATCCAGACACCTGTAGTTTCAATCCTGTCAGTACGGTGGACTCGGAATAAAAAACGAGGGCGGGACCACACCGCCGTATTGATAGGGCCCGGTTGCCTACACGACCTGGGTGGCAGGGCCCGACTTTCTTTGTTTTTAAAAAATCTGTCGCTGTGACTCGGAATAAAAAACGAGGGCGGGACCACACACAGCGACGGGTGACGAGCCCGATCATCGCCACGACCTCGATGATCGGGCTCAAATTTTTTGCGCCAAATCTCACGACCGCAAACATCACCACGACAACTCACAACCGATTCGCTCCCTTCTCAGCCCGACATGATCGCAGTGACCAAATCACGCGCACGAACTCAGCAAAGCGCCCTGAATCGTCACTTTCATCCGTCTATTTGGAAATGGCTTCATACCGGCTTCGGTCCAAAGCTTGCCCCAGAAATGGCGTTTATCTCGCGCCTGAAATTCGCGTTGGATCCCTGATTGGCTGATTGTGGCGTTGCACATCGGGACTCTTATATTGAGAGGACTTGGTGATGCTTGAAACGTCCAATGTCCTGAGGAGTACTTATGTTTCATTGGCTCGCGTTCAAAGGCTCAGCTTCTGAAGTGAATTCCATTGTGAACTCAATTGTGAATTCAATTACGAACTCGAGTCGAACTCGCCATGAGCTTTCAAAACGCCTCGGGATCAGCGCCGCGGCCTTGGTGTTTGGAGTTGCAGGCTTAGCGTCAGCGCAAGCGCCGACACAAAGACCCGGCGAGCCCTTGGCGCTTCGTCCACCTGAAGCGACGGCCGGTCAAGTTGCAGGTCAAAGTCAGGGCTTGGCCGCGACCGCAGATATTCGACCAACTCTGTTTCAATTGATGCAAAGAAATCAGGCGCAAGTGGTCGGAGCCCTGGCGGTCGAGACTTCACTCATTCGGCCTCTCTACGTCGCCGCACGCGCACTTCCGGATCGCCCACTCTTTGTCATTCGAAACACGCTCGGAACTTATCAACTCACCGTTGAAGGCAATCAAGTTTTAGCGCTGATCCAAGATGCAGCTTCGCGTGGTCTTCAAACTGAAGATTATTGGAACGCGCGCCTCACGGAACTGCACAAATTCGCTGTCGTCGGCGAGTTGCCGGCCAATGACGCTCTCGAAATGGAACTCAGTCTGGCCCAGGGCCTGGTGCGCTTGGCCTCACATGCGGCTCATGGCCGCGTCGACCCAAAACTCGTCGATGACGAAACAGATCTCACACGTCGACCATTTCGCGAATACGAAACTCTGGCCGCAGGACTTCAGCGCGGTCAACTTCAGGCCGCCCTCGATGAGCTCGAGCCGAAGCATCTGGCTTATCGACGCTTGCGAGATCTGCTCAAGTCACTTCGCGAAGCGCCGGCCGCACGCTTTCGGGCTCTGGACTCGCGCGAAGTCATTCGTCCTGGCGTCACACATCGGGTGCTGCCACAAATTCGCCAGCGCCTTGCCGACCTAGGCTACGGCAGCGGAAGTCCCGCGGAGTTGACTTCAAATGTTTACGACCCCGCCTTGGTCGCAATCGTTCAGGATTTCCAAACACGTCATAAACTTGAGCCAGACGGCGTGATCGGCCCGCGCGCCTTCGCCGCCCTCAACACGCCACTCGCACAACGCATTCAACAAGTTCGCGTGAACATGGAACGTTGGCGCTGGATGCCCAACTCACTCGCTCCACGCCACGTGTTTGTGAACACGGCTCATCAAGAACTCGCCGCGATCGAAGGCGATCGCGAAGTGTTGCGCATGAAGACCGTCAACGGTCGAGTCCTCCGTCGCACGCCCACGCTCATCGATCGCTTCACCGATGTGCGCTTGAATCCCTACTGGAGCGCGCCGGCCTCGATTGCCGCAAAAGACTTGGTTCCAAAGTTCGCCACCAATCTTCGCGAAGCCCAGGAGCTTGGCATTCGCGTCTTTGATTTGCGCGGCCAAGAGGTCGATCCGACACGGGTCAACTGGCGGCAGTTCAGCATTCAACATTTGCCTTTCTATTTCCGTCAGGATCCTGGCCCGCACAACTCTCTGGGCCAAGTGAAGTTCAATCTCACCAACTCGCGAGCCATCTACCTCCACGACACTCCTCATCGCGAAGATTTCCCAAAAACGGTGCGACAGTTCTCATCTGGCTGCATCCGCCTTGAAGATCCGCTCCGCTTCGCTCTGTATCTGTTGCGCGATCAACCCGAGTGGACGCCCGAGCGTATTCAGCAGTTCTGGGCCAAGCCGCTTGAAAATCCTGACTTCAAAATTGATCTTCGCGAGCAGGTTCCCGTCTATATCGGCTTTTTCACCGTAGAAGTTCCTGTTGAAGGCGGACTGAATCGGGTGAAGTTCGCTCCGGACTCCTACGGCCAAGATGGACGAATCCTGCAACTCATGCAGCCCCTCAATGTGAACGCCGGAGGCCAAAGTGAATTCTAAATCCACAGCCCCTACATTGAGCCCTTCTGTGAAACAATCCGTGCGACGCGCTTGGCGTGCGGCTCTCATCGTGTCGGGTGTAATCGGCAGCGCTTTGCAAGTTCAGCCGGATCTGGCCCACGCGAGCGATGTGCCCGATCTCAATCCCGCCGCGCGACACTTGATGATGGAAGAGTACGAGGCTCGTTCCCAACGCAGCACTCGCTTTCTGCTCGAGGAAACTGAAGCGCGCGCCAAGGGAAAGATTCTCGTCACAGGTCAAGCTGGCGAAACACAGCTGTTCAAGCGCGTGAAGATCATGCGTTGTGAAATTGAAGTGGCCTCGGCTGGACTATTCGCATCGCAAACCTTTCGCCCGCAGCGAAGTCGCTGCTTCAATCCTATTTTCTTTGACCTCAATGTTGAGACGGAAGTTCCCGAAGGAAGCTATTTGGTCGGCTTTGAGAATATGCTTCAGCCAGGCCTCGTGCATGTGCGCGAGGGCGAGCTCACTCGCCTGGATCTGCAACGCGTGAGTGTTCCCCGCGAACTGCAAAGATCTGAAACGCCGATCAAGGTGTTCCGCGATCTCAATCACCCCGCTGAGCAACGCAAACTCATGTGGGCGACCTTCGCATCGGGCGAAAGATTCTTCTCCGTCGCGGAGTACGATTTCGGCGACCATTATCTGCGACGCTTTCCACTGACTGACGCTGTCCCTAACCCGAGCTACAAAATTTGCGAGCGCGAGCGTCGCCCCGAACTTTCATTGCGCGCCGATCGACTTTGCCGAGTGTGGAATCTCCGTCACGCCTTCGCCGTCAACGAACTCTTTGACTTGCGCGCCAACGGCACAGGCACACAATTCTCCGTTCAATCTCCAGGCGATGCCTTCCCAATTCGCTTGCTCAAACAGTTGGTCGCAGCCCCTATGAATGGCCAACAATCATTGGCTCTCTTGCCAGGCGCCTATGTCATGGAAGGCAGTGTGGGTGGAAAGGTCGTTCGTCGCTTGATTCGCACGCCCGACTTGGACTCACTCGAAGCCAGTGCGTACGGAATCCCATTGGATGTGCAAATGTCCGAGGTCGCCGAGCTGCTTGAGCGCGCGGCGACTGAAGTGCGCGAGCGCCGCAATCGGCAGCTCTCCGGACCAACAAATGCGACCAATGAAGCTCCGACGGCGGACGGTGATCCGGACGACGACGATCAGTCATTGGGCCTGAGCTGTCAGAACACTCGGCTTTGGAAGACTGAAGTGCGCGCTTGGTGCCGGTCTGACCAAACCACGGGTTGTGCGCGCGCGCAGGCGAAGTTCTGTGAGCCGCTCACGGAAATCCGATAAGCTGACACACTTGAGTGGTTGTCCGCATCCGACCCCGTGGCTTGAGCCAGGGGCGGTGCGGTTTGCACCTCATGAAGGCCTTGCCGCTACGGTTGCGATTTTCATTTTTCCTATTTAATTCCATATACTTATAACGACCGGCAACCACGCAAGTCAGCCGCTTTGTGGTGGACAAAGCGCCACATGCGAGGTACGCCCAAACCCGTGGTCTCAACTCGCCTCCCGCGGCGAAGAAGGCAGGTCGTATGCGTCTCATGACTTTGTTGAGTCAGAAGTCTGGCTCAGGTCTTTGGCTCGTCACTCTGAATCTCTTCTGTCTGATCTTGCTGGCATTTCCGAACATCGGATCTGCAGAGGCCTCGGAGAATTCAATTTCGTCCGGCGGCATTCGCAATCCGCAGATGCGCCTTTGCTGGCAAAGCCAAGGACAATTTGAATCCTGGGCTTTTGCGGCCAACGAATGGGGATTTTGCGCTTACGCCAACTCGAGAATCGACACGCTTTCTTTGATCGCTTGGGTGGAATCACGCACCACACAGGCCCTAGCGACTTTGGCGGACGAAGCCTTGGCTTCGACGGCGACGGACTGTGCAGCCGTCGGCGGGCGGCTGGAGAACGTACCGAGCGATGATCTATGTGTGTGGAGCGATGCCTCGGCGATCTCTTCACGTGCACTGGGCTCGACGCCAGAGGCGCACTCGCTGCGTGTGGAATTGCGTGAGGCTCTGAATCGACTTTGAGACTTGCGTGCATGGATTTGTGCACTTACGCTAGTTGGTGATGAACCAACTTGCATCCGTCGACCATTCTCAACAGCGCCACCATTTTCGAACGCCCTCAATCAGCCAGAAGGTCTTTAAGTTATTCGGTGTCGTGCTCATTGGACTCGTGTCGATGCGGGTCACTTCCTCCGCCGATACCTTAGCTCGTGGCTTTCCCTTTGGCGGGCAAGTTCAAATCACGGTTTACAAAGGCACACTTGGCCAGGGCGATGATCGCGACGCTCGAATCTTGATGGACGCGATGAATGTTCCGCTGCAAACTTCGCCTTTGGGTCCAGGTAAGGCCATCGTGGACTCGTCCAAACTTCTCAATTGGACTTGCGCTGATCGAGGCCAAGCGGGCTATCACTGCGCGCTGCTCGTTCGCCCCGGACAAAGCGGCTCTGATCTTCAAAGTCGAACGCAGATTTCACCTCCAGGGGTCACCTACATGGCGTCGGGCGAGGAGGCGCTTGCACTGTTTGAAATGCTCGTGCCGACAGCGCCTGGCGTTTTTGAATTTATGAATCAAGAGCAGACACTCAAGATCTCGGCGACACCGGAGAAGTTTGAACTTGTCTATCGCGAGTGAGCCTCGAAGATTGGCACGGATGAAATCGCGACGAGCCTTCACGCGATTGGAATTTGCGGCGCTCATTCTGGGCGGCATGCTCATTTTTGGCCTGTTGGTATTTTTCTTCTTGAGTCAAAATCTACGACATCAGCAACTCAACGACATGGTGGCTCGCGACCAAGTTCGTTTGCGCCTTGAAGAACAAATTTTGTCGCGCGCCGCGCTTGAGCACTCTGTGATTCAGAGCACGGATGCGACCGCGAAGGCTTGCGTGTTCGGCACAGAAACTTGCGCCGACTACATGAGTGGCTGCTGCTGGTCACATAAAGAAGGCACAAGTCTCGGTTTGGCATTTCGAACTCTTGGGCTTGAACCCAACGAGCAGGGCCAATTGCCTCGCGACGATGAAGTCTCAACTTCGCTCACTGGGACACCGGATTTGCCGAGCTGCCTTTCGCGATCCGCGGAAATCGTCGCGCTGGATTCGCACGAATGCTTCGCCCGCGCGACAACCAGCGTTCGCTTCATGTGCCCTGGGCTGACGAAGTCCTGCCTGCGAGCCGAGGCCGCTGTCATCTATCTGCGAATCGAATTTCAATCGATGATGCTCGACGCCGCACTCTCGAGTAACGGTGAACGCGCGAGAACGGTCTATGAGCGCGAGTTCTCTGTGACACTTTAGCTTTTGGACTCAGTCTTTTTTCAACAACGTCCAAATTCCGACCGCGATGAAAAGCCCCCCGGAAATCCATTTCATGTGATCAGGATTGAGAAACTGACTGAGGAGTTTTCCTCCCCAAACACCAAGACTGCCCGCAAGCGCCAGCGCCAGAACAACAGCCAGCCAAACAGGTAGTACCGAGGTGGCGCGCGAAGAGGCCGCGACGGCCGCAAATTGCGTTTTGTCGCCCAGTTCGGCGACGAAGATGGTGACGAAGGTTGCCGAAAAAAGTTTCCAGTCCATGCAGATCCTCGTTGTTCAAAGTGCTGTGCGTATGGGTTTCGCACACTCACGTCGAGGCGAGCAAGCACTCTAGTGGAGTGATTGCACTAAGTGGACGATCGTCCAAGTGTGCGAATCCACAAGTGCGAAGCCTCCACTGAATTTCGAATTTCCCTCCGCGCTCGACAGACATGCGAAAATTCACTTCGCTCTTGAGTATGCAAGATCAAATCACGCCTCAACCGCACGTTCCCAGCATCGCCTCACATCCCCTGGCCTCGGCGTTGATCGACGAGTCCACGAAGGCGTGGCTCGGCCATCTTCATCTCAAGTTCGAGACGAAACGCCAGAGCTTGCTGAGCGCACGCGAGAAAAGTGGTCGTCTCGACTTTTCGACTTCCACGGCTTCGATTCGAGAGAGTTCATGGCAGGCCGCACCTCCACCACCAGATCTTGAAAAGCGCTGGGTTGAAATCACAGGTCCGGCTGAACCGAAGATGATTCTCAATGCGCTCAACTCGGGAGCCGATGCGTTCATGGCAGATCTTGAGGATGCGCTCTCACCCACTTGGGAGAACATCCTTCAGGCGCATCTTGCACTCAAGCGGGTTAAAGCGCGCGAGCTCACCGTTCTTGATCCCAAGACGAATCGAAAGATCGAACTGCAACCGCAATCACGCACAACACTGCTTGTTCGCCCCCGAGGCTGGCACCTTCCCGAGCCAAGAGTGGGCGTGGGCGGTCAACCCATGTCGGCCTCGCTATTTGATTTTGGACTGCACGTCGCCCTGACTGAAGCCTTGAGCGGAGGACTTTACTTTTACCTACCGAAGCTTGAAAGCGCCGCCGAGGCGCGACTCTGGGCGGAAGCATTTGAAACAGCTGAGGCGCATTTCCAAATTCCGCGAGGCCGAATCCGATGCACCGTTCTCATTGAAACCCTGCCCGCCGTATTTCAAATGCATGAGATCCTCTGGGAACTGCGGCATTGGATCGTCGGCCTGAATGCGGGGCGATGGGACTATTTGTTTTCGGCGATCAAGACCACCGAGCAAGAGGCGATCGCCCCACTATTTCCCGATCGATCACAACTCACCATGACGGCACCCTTCATGCGAGCCTACGCCGAAGAGCTGGTCCGGGTGGCTCACGCGCGAGGCGTTCACGCGATGGGCGGCATGTCGGCATTCATTCCTTCACGTCGAAACGCTGAAATTAATGAGCGCGCTTTGGAGCAAGTTCGTCGCGACAAAGATCGCGAAGCCTCACAAGGCTTTGACGGCACTTGGGTGGCCCACCCTGATCTCATCGCGACGGCGCGCGACGCTTTCGCGAAGCGCCTGGGTGAGCAGGCCACACAAAAGCAGATTGGACTCGATCGCCCGCCCGCCACTCGCGAGACGCTGCTGCCATCGAAGTCGACTTTGCCAAGTGACGCTGAACTCACTCGCGATGGTTTACGCGCCAACATCGATGTGTGCCTTCGTTACTTGAGCGCTTGGCTCGGAGGCATGGGCGCAGTCGCGATTCACAATCTTATGGAAGATGCGGCGACCGCAGAAATTGCGCGCGCACAACTCTGGCAAGCTTGTCACTCGTCGCTATCACCTTTCAAGCCTGAGTCGGTGCTGGAGGAGCTCGAGACCGTGGCTCAGGAACTTTCGCTGAACTCCGCTGAGGAATTCGGCCCCAGCGCACACGCGCAACTGCCGCAAGCCACTGGGCTTTTATTGCAGCTCACTCGCTCAGCGAAATTGATTTCATTTTTAACGCTTCCGGCCCTCGAGGCGCTCGAGCGCGAATCATCGCGCGACCGACTCGACGTCAACCGTGAGCGACGTGCCCCACCACATAGCCCAACAACAAAAGGAGACCAGCTATGAGCATGTCCTCGACGTTTGATTTCAACGAAACCGCCCATGAGCTTTCACAACGATGGAAGTCTGATCCGCGTTGGCAAGGCATCACGCGTCCCTACAGTGCTGAGGACGTGTTGCGATTGCGCTCGAAAGTGCGCGTGCAGCACACTTGGGCGGAACGAGGCGCTGCGCGTTTGTGGGAGACACTGCACACGGCTCCTTATGTGCATACCATGGGCGCGATGAACGGCGGACAAGCCGTGCAGTACGTGAAAGCGGGACTGCAAGCCCTCTATCTGAGCGGATGGCAAGTCGCGGGTGATGCGAACATATCGGGGCAAACTTATCCGGATCAGTCGCTGTATCCATCCAACTCCGTACCGCAACTTGTGCGCCGACTGAACAATGCGCTGACTCGCGCCGATCAGATTGAGCGCTCCGAGGGACAATTGGGCCGAGACTGGTTCGTGCCGATCGTCGCGGATGCGGAAGCGGGATTTGGCGGTCCCCTGCACGCTTTTGAATTGATGAAGTCGATGATCGAGGCGGGCGCGGCCGGAGTTCACTTCGAAGATCAGCTCGCCAGCGAAAAGAAGTGCGGTCATCTCGGCGGCAAGGTCTTAGTGCCCACCTCGACATTTCAGCGCACTCTGACGGCGGCGCGCTTGGCCTCGGACGTTTTGGATGTGCCGAGCCTCATCGTCGCACGCACGGATAGCTTGGGCGCGACACTTCTCACGAGCGACATCGATCCGACGGATCGCGCATTTCTCACTGGCGAGCGCACCAGCGAAGGATATTTCCGCGTGAAGCCCAGCCTCGATGTGGCGATCGCTCGAGGCTTGGCCTACGCCCCTCTCGCGGATTTGATTTGGTGTGAGACATCCACACCGGATCTTGCCGAAGCCCGCCGCTTCGCCGAAGCGATTCACGCTCAATATCCCGGCAAGCTCTTAGCCTACAACTGCTCGCCGTCGTTCAACTGGCGAAAGAATCTCGACGACGCGACGATCGCGAAGTTTCAGCGCGAGCTCGGCGCCATGGGTTACAAGTTTCAATTCATCACGCTCGCCGGGTGGCATCTGGTGAATCACCACGCCTTCGATTTGGCCTCGCAGTACAAGGAGCGCGGCATGTCCGCCTATGTCGAGTTGCAGGAGGCCGAGTTCTCCGCCGAGCGCACCGGCTACACAGCCACGCGCCACCAGCGCGAGGTCGGCACCGGCTACTTCGACCAAGTATTGATGGCGGTGACGGAAGGCCGCGCCTCCACGGGGGCGCTTGCGCACTCCACAGAGGCCGAGCAGTTCCATGCAGGGGCGCCGCACTGAATTGCGCGTGAGCCGCGTGGTGTGGCTCAGTTGGATTGACTCATACCGAGAAGAGGGCGGTGTTGCGAATCAAGGCACCGCCCTCATTTTTTGTCGCGACTGGCGCTCGTGATCCGTGCATGCCGAGAACGGCGCGGATCAGGGCACTGCAACGGATGTGTCGGGCGCTGAGAATCCATTCACACATAAGCTACTCATAAAAGTCGCAAAACCCCAGTATCTTCAGCTCACAAGTCTTAGACTTCGATTTCAGTCATCGAGTCTTACCCCGAATACTCAAGACATCTCGGTTTCCACGATTGTGGAACAAGGCGCACAAGAAACATTGTTCCAACTTCGCATCCCCGTCTCCAGAATGTCGCGACTCTCCAACGAAGTCGCCGCACAGTATGACATCAATGCAGGTCAAGCGCCTCAAGACGGAACACTCAAAATGATCTTAGTCGCAATCGATCAGTCCGGGGTGGAGTATCCACTCGTCGCATCGAACATTGGCGTGGGGTTCAATGCCCGTTACTCGAATTTTAGGGATTCAACACAAAACCCAGGTACATTTGCAGGCAATCGTGGTCACTTCATCTTGCGAAATCGCGGGGCGCTTGCTCTCGCGAAGCTCCAAGCACTGACTCCGGCTGGATCAAAATTCCGCTTCAACGACGGAGCCATGCTCCTCGGCGGAAAATCTCCCGATCATACCGGTCACGAGACTGGACTAAAGCTTGATTTCCACTCTCTCGATTCGGTCGACTCGACGTCAGCGACAACATATGAGCGAGGAAATGAAAGCTACAGCACTTCGACCCTCGAAAATTACACCGCCTCATTCGGCGGGGCCAACATTAAGAATAAGTACAAAGACGTGGCTATCTTGATGCTTGCCTCGTCTGTCGGCTGGTTGAAGAATGAAGAAGCGATGGAAAACGCCGCACCACTTCTCTGGGATCGAGATTGCCCCAATCGTGACGTGACCGCGTGCAACTTTACTTTGGATGATTGCGTGTTCACAAACACTCTACCCATCGCCAATGCCAATACCTCGGCAGAAGTCGTTACTGGCCAAGCACTTCGCTGCCAAGTGATCCGTGATGAACTCGCCACGTCCATCAAACCTCTTGGCACAACAACAGCTATGCCTCGACTTTACGCCGCCGTCGATCGAATGGCGGACTGGATCGAGAAGAATAATCGCTGGCTCAGTGAGTTCCAAACAGAGATCGCACCTTTTGCCGCCGGTGTTTACTTGCGAACTTCGTTTGGCGACAATGTGCGAATGCAAAATCTGATTGCCGCCTACGCGGCCAATGAAGTCGCAACGACAAGTGGATTAAAATATTCGCCAAGAGTTTATCTGAATGCCGTAAATGAGGAGACTCCTCCTTCAAATTCGCCCGACTTCAGGCCTGAATTCCAGTTCGAAGAGTTTTTTTCCGACAACAATAATCCCAATCGACGAGCAATCTACTTGCGCTTGGTCGACGATTGGAATGTTCGACTTATCACCGATGGCCGGATTGTATTGCGAAACAGCTACCAGAATTCCAACTCCAACACAGACAGAACATTGGAAAAGCTCAAATCGAACTTCGCGGACCGCTTAGATCGTCGTACCCCTCGAGATTTTCTAAAGATTCGCCGCTCAAATGGGGCCCGACTGACTTTGGCACCGATCAATTCGGTTCTTGCGAATGAGGCCGCCAATCACTTCAATCACTTGCACTTAGAGATCGACTCACGTCGCCCTGACAGCGGAGGTTTACCGTGAGAAAACTGCATGTACTCCCAGCAATGTTTGGATTGATTGTGGCGATGTCGATGATTGAGTCGAAGTTAGTTTTCGCAAACCAAGCTACCCCAGCGCCTGGGCAGAGCACTGCCGCAGAGCCGAAATCGTCGCCCAATCCACAGTCCAATAAGACTGTACTGACAGACGAGTACGAAGAGGACCCGCCACCACCTCCGCGGTCAATCCATGAACTTTACAAGCACTGCTATCAATTGAAGTTTAAAGACGAGACGACGGTTGAAGTACAGAATCGAGCGTTTTTTGACTGTAAAAAAGAAGCCCTCTGCGAGAAAAACAGCGATTGCTTACTTAGCGGAAAGCATCTTTCTCCGATTCTCGATCTCAGCCTAGCTCAATTCAAAATTCGGGGCGCGCTCGCTGAGCATGCTAAGTTTATAGTTTTCTACCCCGAAGACGTCTCAAGAACATACGTCCCTACAGAGCACGGATTAGCCCATTCGTGGTTTACGCGCACAGATCCCCGAAAGGATCCTGGCGTGACTGGAAACGGCCTGCCCGGACATCGATGGTTTAACACGCCCGCCGAGCGCGTGCCCTTTGAATTCAAATTCCGCGGCCAGACCTATGAGGCGGACTCCCTTTCTGTGATCGGACCTCTGTTTGACTTCGAACTTCGCGACGGGTTCTTGGAACTCCCAAACTTCGCCGTCCACGAATGGTTCGTGAAAAACTTTAAGCCCGATGAATTCCGGGTGATTCAATGGGGGGCCTACTACCCAAGACGTCCGATCGCAGAGATCTGGCCCTATCGGAATCCCTCAAAGCGAGAAGAGACCGCTTCGTTCCCCGAAACAGAAACCGTCGATTTCTACCTCGGAAACCCTTGGGTTAGAGTTATCAATACATACTTCGACGGCTGGTGGGTTGATGGAAGCGAATCAATAAAACCCAAATTCAAGCCCGAAGAACTCCCCGCTGTGGAAGCGTATTTTATCAAGCTCAAAAAAGAGAAGAAATTCTGCCAAGTCACATTGAAGCCAGGAACTGTCATCCGGGCGGATGGAGCATTTCAGACCAAAGATCCAGAGCACATTAAAATACTCAAGCTTCCAAAGAAGGGACTTCCGCCACTGGTCTGGTGCCCCGAAGCAAAGAAGGGCTGCAAGTGTAAGTGGGAGCAGCCGCCGGGTACGGGCTATTTCGTTCCCACTGGCAGCATCTCAGCATTCGGAGATGAAATCGTAGAGCCGAAGACGGCCAAGAAAGAGAACTGGCCAGACTGAACGATCGAATTAAACGAATTGACTGTGCGCCTACGTCGTTTCGCGTGGTTTTCGAAGTACAAAGACGTGGCTCTCTTGATGCTTGCCTCGTCTGTCGGCTGGTTGAAGAATGAAGAAGCGATGGAAAACGCCGCACCACTTCTCTGGGATCGAGATTGCCCCAATCGTGACGTGACCGCGTGCAACTTTACTTTGGATGATTGCGTGTTCACAAACACTCTACCCATCGCCAATGCCAATACCTCGGCAGAAGTCGTTACTGGCCAAGCACTTCGCTGCCAAGTGATCCGTGATGAACTCGCCACGTCCATCAAACCTCTTGGCACAACAACAGCTATGCCTCGACTTTACGCCGCCGTCGATCGAATGGCGGACTGGATCGAGAAGAATAATCGCTGGCTCAGTGAGTTCCAAACAGAGATCGCACCTTTTGCCGCCGGTGTTTACTTGCGAACTTCGTTTGGCGACAATGTGCGAATGCAAAATCTGATTGCCGCCTACGCGGCCAATGAAGTCGCAACGACAAGTGGATTAAAATATTCGCCAAGAGTTTATCTGAATGCCGTAAATGAGGAGACTCCTCCTTCAAATTCGCCCGACTTCAGGCCTGAATTCCAGTTCGAAGAGTTTTTTTCCGACAACAATAATCCCAATCGACGAGCAATCTACTTGCGCTTGGTCGACGATTGGAATGTTCGACTCATCACGGATGGCCGAGTAGTTCTACGGAACCTCTACTTCAGCCCGCCGAACTCGAATACCGACCTGACGCTGGAAAAACTTAAATCGAAATTCGAAGATCGCTTAGATCGTCGTACTCCTCGAGATTTTCTAAAGATTCGTCGGTCGAATGGAGCCCGACTGACTTTGGCTCCGATCAAGTCGTTTCTTGCGAATCAGCCTGCCAATCACTTCAATCACTTGCACTTAGAGATCGATTCACGTCGCCCTGACAGCGGAGGTTTACCGTGAGAAGACTGAACACACTCCTTACGATGTTTGGAGTGATTGTGGCGTTATTGATGATTGGATCGAAGTCAGTCTTTGCAAACCAATCTACCCCAGCGCATGGGCAGAGCAAAGATAACGATCCGAAATCGTCTCTGACTCCGCAAACCAAAAAGACTGTACTTACAGAAGAGTACGAAGATGACCCGCCACCGCCTCCGCAATCATTCCATGAACTTTACAAACACTGCTATCAATTGAAGGATGAAGATGATCCGACCATTAGGGGGCAATATCGAACATTTGGTGACTGTCCAAAACAAGCTCTCTGCAAAAAAGAAAGCGAATGCCTGTTTAGTGGCAAGAACTTTGCTCCGACCCTTGATCTCGGCCTCGCTCAGTTCAAAGTTCGGGGCGCGCTCGCTGGTCATGCCAAATTCATCGCATTTCATTACGAAGACGTCTCCGGAACTTACGTCCCCACTCGGCCTGGGCGCGCACCATTGTGGTTTGCACGCACAGATCCACGAAGAGACCCTTTTGTAAACAGCACTCCACCGCCAGGTTACAACCGACTTAACACTCCCGCAGAGCGCGTGCCCTTTGAATTCAAATTCCGCGGCCAGACCTACGAAGCGGATTCGCTATCTGTTGTCGGACCACTTTTTGACTTCGAACTTCGCGACGGGTTCTTGGAACTCCCAAACTTCGCCGTCCATGACTGGTTCGTGAAGAACTTTAAACCCGATGAGTTCCGCGTCATTCAATGGGGGGCTTACTATCCCAGGCGTCCGATAACAGAGATCTGGCCCTATCGAGGTCCTGAAAAACGAGACCCTGACACAATGGATGATTCAGATTTTAGAGGCACCGAAGACTTCTATCTCGGGAGACCGTGGGAAGACATCATCAATCTCATTAGTAACGATGGCTGGTGGGTTGATGGTGGCTATCCAAGAGAAGCTAAGTTTAAACCTGAAGAACTCCCCGCCGTGGAAGCGTATTTCATCAAACTAAAGAAAGAGAAAAAATTCTGCCAAGTCACACTCAAGCCAGGCACTGTCGTTCGGGCTGATGGAGCTTTTCAGACCAAAGATCCAGAGCACATTAAAGTGCTCAAGCTTCCAAAGAAGGGACTTCCGCCACTTGTATGGTGCCCCGAGGCAAAGAAGGGCTGCAAGTGTAAGTGGGAGCAGCCCCCAAGAGAGAGCTATGGTGTTCCCAATGGGGAATTCAACTCAGCAACTGGAGATCCCCTGGCAGATCCGATGACGGCGAACAAGGCGAACTGGCCGGATTGATTCGTCAATTCGCCCAAAGTTTCCGTGACATCTATCCACACGGCCGACTTCACACTGTGACAGAGAACGAAGTTCTCATCGCCACTGATCGGCTCCCCATGATTTAGAGAGTCACGAACTTAGCAGTTCCGCGTGTTGATACTGGTTTTGATGCTTTAGTGCACCCCGTTTGACCCGGACATGACGGTCTACTCCGAATGGCTTTATTGCACTTCCAGATCTCGGCGTTTGTCTCTTCATAGACTTTGGAGCCATGCGGGTCGAATATAACGGAAAGGTCTTTAGAGTCAAAACGGGTGATTGGCAGAAGTGGTCCGCAACCCTCAGGAAGAAATATTAACGCTCAGTCGTCGGGCGATTCTCCAAAGGCTCTTTGCGTCTGAAAGACTTTGTCGTCAGAAGGGTTTCGTAAAATGCATCAGATCCTGCCTTCAGACAAAACTCGATTCACCCGAAGTCACCTCGCCCTTTTGGCGATCGCCTTCGTCCTTGGGGGCTTAGCGGCGATCAACGCGGGCATGTCGATTTTCTTCGCGACAAGTGAACTCAATTGTGCCGATCAAATGCACTCTCTCTGTCCGTTCATTTTGAAATTGGGAGGCCCCCAAGCCGCTGTGATTTGGACGGCTGCCGCCGCAATTGTACTAAGCTTAAGCGCGCTGACAGTCTTTGTGAAAGCCCGCGTCCGACACACGCCCGTGACTGTGATTCGGTCCAACTAGCTCTCCAGAATCGCCGCGACTCCCATGCCGCCCGCGGTGCACACCGAAATCAGGCCTCGTTTTCCCGGACCGGCCAATGACAAGGTTTTCGCTAGCGCAGCGACCAAGCGCGCACCGGTCGCAGCGAACGGATGTCCGAGCGCCAGTGAGCCGCCGCGAACATTCATCTTCGCGCGATCAATGGAACCCAAGGGTGTCGCGCGACCCAGCACACGCTGCGAGTACTCGGGCGATTCCCACGCGCGAAGTGTGCAAAGCACTTGGCCGGCGAAGGCTTCGTGAATTTCATAGTAGTCGAAATCTTGCAGTTTCAGTTTTTGCCGCTCGAGCATCCGGCTCACGGCAATCGCTGGCGCGATCAGTAAGCCCTCACCTTCGACAAAGTCTACGGCTGCGACTTCCATATCGATGAATTTCGCAAGCTTCGGCCAGCCTCGGCGCTGGGCCTCGTCGCCGCTGGCCAGAAGCACGGCAGCCGAACCATCGGTGAGCGGCGAAGAGTTCCCCGCAGTCAGTGTCCCCGCCTCGCTTCGATCGAAGGCGGGCTTGAGTTTGGCGAGCTTTTCCAAGGTCGTGTCGCCTCGGACAATTCGATCGCGCTTGAGGCCGCGAAATTCGAAGACCAAATCTTCGTAGAAGCCTTCATCATACGCGCGTGCAGCACTTTGATGCGAAGCCAACGCAAGAGCATCCTGCGCGCTTCGTGAAACCTTCCACTCTTTCACCATCTTTTCCGTATGCTGTCCCATCGATAGCTTCGTGCGCGGCTCGACGACGGCCGGCAGCCGAGGCTTGAGATCCGCGGGCCGTAGACTGGCGATGACCGCCAAACGTTCGCCCAAAGTTCTCGCTTGGTTGAGTGCGATGAGTTTTCCAGCCAGTGTTTCGGAAACTTCGATCGGCAAATCCGAATTGGTGTCGACGCCACCTGCGATTCCCGACTCGATCTGCCCCGCCGCGATTTTCAGAGCGATGAGGCCAGCGGCCTCCAGCGATGTCCCGCAGGCGCGCTGAAGATTGAACGCCGGGGTCTGCGGATGAAGAGGCGTGCCGAGCACGCACTCGCGCGCGAGATTCCAATTCGATGAAGAGTTCATCACCGCACCGAGGGCCACATCGCCCATCTTCTGACCCTCGAGCTTGAAATGCCGAATCAGATGAAGCAGCGAAGCCGTCATCAAATCTTGCGACTTCACACCCATGTAATCTGTCATCGACTTCACAAAGGGAACTCGCGCACCACCGACCACAAATACTTCACGCGACGACATCTTCAAACTCCTTCGTACAAAAGTTAATTCGAGGGCCGGGCTTCGGTACGCACTTCAAGTTGTGGTTTAGCCAACTCCACGCCGATTTCCCGCAAATTGAGTAGGGCTTGCTCGAGACAACGATCGCCCACAGAAAATTGCGTCCCATAGTCTTCAACGCAATAAAACACTTTGATGAGCAAGAAATTCTCCGTTGTCTCCATCAGCAAGGCCGCCGGTGCAGGCTCGCGTAAGACTCCCGGCTGACCGGTGAACGCTCGCAGGAGCGCCGACTTCACCACACCGATGGGAGCCGTGTGCGGCACTCGAAAGCTTTGCTGACGCAAAGGAGGCGAACTTCTCCCCGCATAGTTGATGATTTGCGCCTGCGCGAGCCAGCGGTTGGGAAGCGTGATGAGTTCATCCGTCGTCGCGCGCAAAAGCACGGAGCGCCAACTCATTTCTTCGGCGCGGCCGACGATGCGATCGCCACCGCTGCGAACTTCGATCCAATCCCCCAGCTCAAACGGCTTATCAAACTGCAAAGACACGCCGGCAAACAAATTGCCGATCGTATCTTGCAATGCCAAGCCGAGAATGATCGAGAGCACGGCACTCGTCGCCAAGATCGGCGTCAGGTCCAAGCGAAAGATCGACGTCAAATACCAAGCCGTCGCAATCAAAGAAAACACGAGCGTGAGCATATTCACCAAGAGCAGCGGCACGCCGGCCTTCATGCTGGTGAAAAACAAATACTCGTAAGCGATGATTCGCAGCGACTTCACCAAGACGGCCAAGCCCCAAGCGATCGCCACCAAGCCCACGTAAGCCGTCGTCGTCGGTGAAGACCATCCTTCTGCCGAGGCCCAAGCTAAACTGGAGTACGCCGCATAGAGCGCGATGGCGAGACCGGCATGCAGGCTTAAGTTTTTAAAGTGCGCTTGAAAAATTTTGTGGCGTTCGCGCGAAACCGCTCGCAGCAAGAGCTTGTAGGCCACCCAAGCCAGCACAACGATCATCAACAAGACGATCGGCGCTTCGCTGTCGAGAATCTGACGGATTCGTTGCGTGTCCAATAAAGTCGAGCGGAGAAAACCGGAAGGTATCGGGCTTGTCGATGAAACGGAGATGCTTTGCATTCAACCTCCGCTCTCATCCTAGGCTTTCGAATGAGCCGGATCAATCAGATCTGGCCACATCTTGGTTGTGGGAAGCTTGAATTCGTAGCGCCACGGACCTTCGCCACTGACTGAGACTTGTGCCTGTGGGCTCGCGCTGCCAAGCCGCCTCACGACGGCGGAGCACTTGCTCTTGATCGAAGAAACGCGCGGTCGCGGTGCGCCCCATCAACCTCGGCTCTCGCGCTCCACTGACTTCGAGCGCCGCCCGAAGCATCTCTGGACTGGTGTCGAGGTCGCGCTGGCGCAGGTCGGCGATCAGCCGGACCGCCGCCGCCGTCGCCAGGGCCGTGGCTTGCGAAGTCCCCGTCATCTTGCCCGATCGTCCGCCAGGCAAGGTTGAGATCAAATCTTCGCCGAAGGTCGCAAGCTGCACGCTCGCACGGCCCCAATTGCTCGTCGGCAGAAGCTCGCGGGCCGAATTCGTCGCCGTGACCGAAATCAAGTTCGGCAAACCATAAGAGGCCGGATAGAACGGAGCTTGGTCCGCGTCGCTGCCCTCGTTGCCACTGGCTGCGACGACGAGAATTCCGGCCGCATTGGCGGCCCGAAGCGCTGCCAATTCATCTTTGTGTGGCCTCGCCCCGCCGCCGGAGTAGTTGATGACATCCACTCCGAGCGCGATGGCGCGATGGAAGGCGCGAACCGAATGACGAAGGGCTTCGCCACCGCTGAGACCTTCCTCATAGTAGCGAAGCGGGATGAGTTTTAGGTTCTTCACTTTCGCTTCGCGAACAATGAGGCCTGCGATGTGCGTGCCGTGCCCGTGCGGATCATTGGCGCGAGGCTCGTCGGTCACAAAATCCCAAGCCGAATCACTTTCGATGTACTCGGCGAGCTCGGGATGTTGGCTGTCGATCCCCGTATCGATTACCGCGACTCGGACGGGTGCGCGCGACTTTTTTGCTTCGCCAGGAGGCTTGGCGGGTTGCTCGTGACGCTGCTGCGGTATTGAATCGGAATTTGGCGGCGTCGTTGTTCGTGGATCTGCGGGATGCTGCGGAACAGAGTCGGGTGATCTGAGGCCACGCAACGTCGGCCAGCGAACTGACGACGTCTGCTTTTCGCCTGAAGCTGCGTTGGAGATTCCGCCTCTCGTCGCTGACTGCGTGAGCGTCGAGGAAGGCTTCGGGTCCCAATCGGGCCCGAAGCCGACTCCTATTCCAGCTCCGGCCGCTAGGCCGAGAATCGAGACGAGGAGGAAGCCGGCCAGATTGAGTTTCTCGTCGTTGGCTTCTTGCATATTCAAAACTCCTTTCGAGTGATGAGGGGTGATGGATTTGTTTTTTGCGATTCGTGTTGGGGTGATTCGGGCCGTGTTGTTTCGGGCCGTGTTGTTTCGGGCTTGGGCGCTAGGGACTGTGGCTCACGAATTTGATCCAGCAAGCTCTCAAGGTCTCGAGCTGAACCGCGAACCTCCATTGGCCCGCTCTTCATGTCGTATAAAATGCGAGCGGGGTTCGCTTCCGAACCCCGCTTCCACTCCAAGATCTTTTCGCTCTCTTTGCTGTTTGGGCTTCGCCGAATTCGAAGCTCCTGCCGACCCGACCCGACTTCTCGGACGAAGGATTTCACTTCGTCGCGAGTCAGATCATACTCGATCTGCCCTGTTTCCCTGTGTGTCCGAGTCCATCTCGACCATCGACGTAAATTCGACCAGCGATCGTAGGCGATCTCCACGCGCTCGCGACCAGCGTGATGCCAGCCGATCAACTCATCGGCTTGATAGGTGAACTGAATGGCATCCCACCTCTGCACTCGGCCTTCGCCGTTAAAGTCGATCCTCAACTCGCGCTGTTCACCGACTCGCACGGCCCAACTCGGCCGCTCAACTTGCGTCGACCTTCTGACTTCAATGCGTCCGTGGGTGCGATTGTCGATGCGGAGTAGGTCTCCTTGCGCCGAAAAAACTTCGCGGGCCTCATCGGCCCGCGTTCGTTCAAACCCACTCGCTGTCTTTCGCAACCCCGATCCCGCCGCACGCGGATCGAGGCTGCGCCCGTCATGCGGGTCGCACCCCCGCAGGCGGTAGCTTTGATCGACATAGACTTCGACTCGAACATCCAGCTCGCTACACCAGCCCACGCCGAAGATGCCGGTGAAATTCGATTGGCTCGAATAAGTTCGGGCGATGCCGAAGTCATTCGCTTCATAATGCAGGCTCTGCTGAAGTGGGTCGATACGAACGATGCTGTGATCTTGCAGATCTTGAGCGTTCAGCGTCGGCGTACAGAGTGTGAAGATGGTGAGAGGGAAGAGAAAATTCAGTGAGGATGGCTTGGCTTTCATGCCTCACTACGCTTAAGCAAGACCGTGCCCAGGCGAGGACAGCACAATTTGCAGCTGAGCCGATCTCGACGCTCAAGTGTTCAGCGCGTGCTGTCGAAGTTGTGCGAAGCGAGTGAAGCTAGGCAATTGCGCGAGGCCGCGGCGACTGTCAAAAGTTTAGACAGTGCCACACTGGGACGATTTACTTCAGGGCGAATTGCATTAGGCCGCTTTGATTCCAACAGGGCCCGCCGACACTGTCCACTTGTTGCGACCGCCGTGCTTGGAATCATAGAGCGCCTGATCCGCGCGCTTGATCCACTGATCCGCAGTCTCGCCAGCGACCAGCTGAGCGATGCCCATGGAAATGGTGAATCGCAGTTCTTTATCTTCGTGAATGAAAGCCTCGCGACGAATCCGAGCGAAGACCTCTTCAGCGCGCTTCACCGCGTGTTCGAGCGCATGATCCTGAAGAATGATCGCAAATTCTTCGCCGCCGATGCGCGCGACGAAGTCCGACTGGCGCCCGTAGGACTCCTGCAGAACTCGAACACATTCCTTAAGGACGAAGTCGCCGATATCGTGCCCGTAGGTATCGTTGATCTTCTTAAAGAAGTCGATATCCAGCATGCACAGCGTGACGTTTCCGCCGCTCACCGCTTGCAGGCTGATCGACTGCTTCACGCGCTCATCGAAGCTCTTGCGATTGAACGCACCGGTCAAATGATCCGTGTGCACAGCCCGATCGGCTTCGACCAAACGCTTTTTCACCGTATCGAGATTCTTCTTGATCGATGTCATACGCTTGGAGCGACGCTGATCTTTCTTCGTCTGATACTCGACGTAGGAGTCGATGAATTCGCGCGACTTAGTCCGCAAGATATCGATCGACTCGCTCTCCACGGCTTCTTTGAGTTGCCGAAGATGCGATAGCACATCTTTGTCAGCCACGTGCTCGACGCGAGCCTCTTCCGCGAGGTGATCGACGAAGTCCCACAGAATGCCTTTGAAATCTTCAAAGGTCTTTCGAACATAAGTGTATTCGTCGACTCGATACGTGGAAACAAACTGCCGCAAACGAAACAAAAGCTTCTCCGGATCGGCCTTGGATGACGGCTGCAAAAGTTCGCGAGCAAACTCGTCGAAGGTTTCGCGCGTCTTACGCACCGGATGGCCTTCGATCTCAACGAGATGTTTGGAGTACACGTCGATCAAATAAAGCAAGGTGGCGCGCTCATCGCTGAGTTCGTGCTTTTTCTTTCGACGGCGCTCGCCATCTTCACTCTCAAGTCCCAAGGAATCGATGAGTTTATCAATCCAGGTTTTCAAGGCTGGACCTCCTCAAGGCCGCGGCACGGAATTCGTCTCATGTTCTTTTCGGTAAAGCGCGCGCCCACCTCGAGTCCGGCTTATAAGTGTGAAAAAGCAAACACCCCCGACTTCCGTCGAGGGCGCGCGCATTGTCATTCAATAAGTTGTTTGGATCTTAGCCCGCCGGCTGTTCAGCCTTCGCCTTTTGACAGGGGCAATCAGCCTTTGGAGCCTCAGTACCCGCAGCGGCCTTCTTCATTGGACATTGCCCGTCTTTGCACTCGGCCGCATGCGTGTGTCCCTGCTTCATCGCACAAGAGTCGCCGCAACCGGCTGCCGACTTGGAATGCGAAGCGCATGCGCTCATGCTGAGGACCGCAAGCAATCCGATTCCAGCAAGCACCATGCGCAAACTGTTCTTCCACACCGTCGGAAGTTTGAATTGAATTGCGCGAGAGTTTGATTCCGAAATCATTTCTTTCATACGAGCCACCCTGTCTTTCGATGAGGAACGATCGAAACGATCGCCGAGTACCTAGGAAGTGAATCAAATCGGCTGGCAATTGTCAGCTCGGCAGGCTTGCTCGGCGCAAAGAACTAGACCCTGGATTTCAACGTGGCACGACGCGATTATTCACGCAGCGATTGCCACCCAAAAGCTGATCGATGCGTTCGCACTCGGCGGTCTTTCGACCTCCGACTTGGCAGCCGTTAAACTGACACATCAACGAACGCGTTTTCCAAGCACCAATAATGTCACAACCACGCGCCGAGTTCGCATCGTCGTTTCGCAACACGCCCCAGTAGGACCCGCTCTGCGTCCCGCCTCGAGCATTGCGAACTCGACCAATCATCAAGGTGTCGCGTTGCCGCAGCTCGCGAGCCAATCGGTTCACCGCACAGCGCGAGTTCACATGTGGATTCAGCAGCGATTGATTGGTCTCGCCCGGACATGCGTTGGGCTCAAGCTGAAACAGTCCAGTCGCCTGGCCATTCACGGCTTGAGCCGTTGTGCCCGGATTACAACTCGACTCCGCCGAGGCCATTGACATGAACATCCACACACGAAAGTGCGTCCGTCGAGCTTCATTGAATTGTCCAAACCCAGGACAATACAAATTCAGATCCGCTTCTTCCCGCTGATAAACCTCGCGATGATTTTCAATCTCATTGAGCAGCGTTCGCCCCCACGGCCCCAGCTCGACTTGATCACCTTGCACGCGAATGAACTGATGACACCCGCGACCGAAAGCAGCCTCGGCCTCGCGACCCAAGCGCAGCGCTTCTTCGCCACGATATCGATCATCGGGCTGCCACCCGGCCTCGTCATTGGCACGATCCGCAGCATCGCGAATCTCACGCAGTCGTCGAGCCTCCGGCGAATCTCCACGCATCATCATGCTGTTCATCAAACCCTGCGACATCATCGCGCAAAGCTGCAGCCACATCGCCGTCGACGAAGGCGCCATCATCCCTGGCACACCCGCGCCTGGCGCCGGCGCTGCGGTTGGCCCCGTCGTCGCCACAGGAACGGCCGTCGTCATTCCACCATCAACGGTCGGCTGGCCCGCGCCGGCCCCGGTCCCACCCGAGATGTCGCCGACACCGACTTCCGTCGGCGCTGTATTCGCTGGCGCGATCGCAGCACCTGCACCTGGTGCCACCGCACCAGCCGCGCCTGCGGCGCCACCCACGGCCGCTCCTGCTGCCGCGGGCACGGGACCACCTGTCATCGCATGCGTGAGCGATGGAATTGAGATCAAGATGACGGCGAGAATCTGGCGATTCAAACGAGTGCTCAGCATCAAAGACCATATCGGAACGAGACAGTTAAAAGTTGAAGCTCACCCCTCAGATGTTCTACGATGTTTGTCTCAAATTGAGACAAACCTATGCCTGATTTTAAATTGCGCGAGGCCACGGCCACTCCTCAGGATCTCAAACGTCTCGTCGAGTTCGTGAACGCTGCCTATCGCGGCCCCTCCTCCAAATCCGGCCGAGCTTGGACAACCGAAGCCGATCTGTTGGACGGTCAACGCGTTGATCAAGCTTCTCTTGCCGAGCTCATGCGTGCCGACACCTCAAACGCGGCGGCCAGCACCTCGACGATCCTCATGCTCGAACACGGCACCGATCTTTGGGGATGCGTGAACCTGCGGCGTCTTCCCAACAATCTCGCCTATCTCGGCATGCTCACCGTTGCCCCCAAACATCAAAACTCCGGCGCAGGTCGCGAGTTACTCAGTCGTGCCGAAGCTTGGGCCCGCCAACATTGGCAAGTTCGCGGCATCGAGATGACAGTGATCCAGTTACGCCATGAACTCATCTCCTGGTATCAACGCCGAGGCTACAGCCTCACCGATGAGACTCGCCCCTTTCCCTATAACAATCCGCGCTTTGGCCTTCCCCGCCGCGATGACCTCCATTTCGTCGTCCTAACGAAAGTGTGGGAATAGTAACAACGCATTTCGCCGATTGCAGTTGCGACAGAGCAGGCGAAGATTCGTTGGCGCGTGCGTTCCGCCTTGGGCGTAGGGATGTATGTGGTCAGTTTCGAGTGCATGCTGCGAGCCGCAGTTGGCGCACTTGTGCTGCGCTTCGTGCTGGATTTTGCGACGGAGTTTCTTCGGGATGTAGCGCGAGCGCTTTGGGGCCGGGGGCGCTTGTGTGTTCCGCGCTGGCGCGGGTCGCGCGGCGTCAGCTGGCGCGGGTTCTTTCCGCGCTGGCGCGGGTCGCAGTGCGGCGAGTTTCTCGCGCGCCAGCAGCGTGATGAGTTCCGCTGTCGTCATGTTCGGATACTTGTGCGCGAGCGCACCCTTAAGCTGTGTGATCAGTTCTAGCGTTTCGTTCGGAAGTTCGAGTGCGAGTTGTGAAGTGCTCGCGGTTGTCGCGCGGGTTCGCTCAGGGCGTGGAAGCTCAGGAGCGATTGCGGCGATCTCGCGTTCCACTTCACGCTTAGTTTTATTCTCAATGGATTTGATGAAGGCGGCTTTTTCTTCACGTGTTGGCTGTGTGTGACGGAAGAGTCGGTTCGCTTGCGCGATGTTGGTGATTGTGAGTCGCCCGTCGCGGATCGCGGGAGTGATCTCGGGAAGATCTTTGATGAGTCGCATGGCCTCGATGCGCCGCTGAGCTTGGTCTTCGGAGTAACCAAGTTCTTTGACGGCGTAATCGAAGAGTGAAGTGCGCTTGTGATCACAATAGAGCTTTCGGCGCTCGACTTCTTTAAGGTGGATGAGGATGTCGGCGAGGAGGCGGCGCTCTTCGCGGACCAGCGAAAGTAATTTGGAGTGAAGTTCTTTGTCTGTCATGCCGTCGTGTTTAGCACGGGTTTCTTCGCTCAGATTTTTCGCGCGAGGATCGCCTGTGGCGGGCGTTTGCGCAGAGGTACGCGAAGCGGGGTTCGCGCGAGCGCGCAAGCTGTGAGCCGCGAGCGTGCGGCGATTGCGGTGGTTTGTGGCGAGGATCGCTTTGTGTTGGCTGCGCGCGAGGCGGTTCAGCGAAAAATCGCGTCAACAAAAATTTGCGCTGGTCTCACGCGTGTCCGGAATCCGGACACCGTCGCCGGACACAACGAAGGCCCGCGCGCCCACGCCACCCGCGCTGGCGCGGGTCACTGCGCGTCACCCACAATCCGCGCTGGAGCGGGTCACTCTGCGTTACGCTACCGCCCGCTCTCACCGCGCTCCGCACTCATCCGCGCTGGCGCGGGTCACTCTGCGTTACGCTACCGCCCGCTCTCACCGCGCTCCGCACTCACCCGCGCTGGCGCGGGTCACTCTGCGTCACGCACCAACCCCGCACCTCGCACCCTCAACCCACCAACAAGATCTCACCGCGCCAGCGCTTCCGGCGTGAACTCGCTAGCCTTCAAGCCAAGATTGATTCGAACCGCAAGAAACTCCAGATCTGTCGCGCGACCCGTCCGCAGATTTTCCACGCGCATGACTTCGGGACGAAACACGCCCTTCTTCACTTCACGATACTTTTTCACACTCACACGCTTAACCGACCGACCGGCCTGATCCACACACTCGGCTTCACGCATAAGCGCGCGACCTCGATCAAAAGTGGCTTTGCATTTTCGGTACGGACTTTCTTTGTTGCGAATGTCCGATTCGATCACGACCGTCTCGGCATCTGCCCGAATCACCTTTGCGCGAGCTTCATCAATCAAACCGAGATCAAAGTCGCTGGAGTGCAATTCGCTGCCCAGGATTGAACCGCCTTCGCCGCCTCCCATCACGCGACGAACTTGCTTGGAGCTTGGCAAGTAGATCCACTTCGACTCTGTTTCACCATCCGTCACAACAAGCAGGCCTGTGCCCTTCCACTTCGCAGGTGCAGTGACCTTTGCGGTGAGCTTTTGCTCACTTGAGCCCGTCTGCGTTCTCGACAAAAGTAGTTCGCGCAATTCCACCTCGTCGCGATCGCTGGGTGAACTCGTCTTCATTCGCAGCTTCACGCGCTCGTCACGACTTTGAATCTGGGCAAGCGCCTTGGCGGAAAATTCCTTGAGATTCACCGATCCCAAGTCCGACGCTTGGATCGAGGTCGCAGGAAATATCGATAGGCCAAAAAGAATCCAAGCTGCGGCCCGACCGCCAACAACCCCGACACCCTTCCCCACCTTGCCCACTGCCATCACATCCCGCTCCACGCCAATCGCCGACATCACACTGCTCCCCCCACCAACCACCGCCCCAAGCCTCTCCTCGCCAACCACCGCCATCACACCGCTCCCCACTCGATCTCCCGCTACCACTAGCCGCTTCGAACTTGTCGCCGCCAGCAAAGCCGGCAATAAAACCAGATCGCCAAACAATCCCGCCAAGATCGAAATCACCATTGCGCCTCCAAAAAACATCGTCACTTGAAATTCCGAAAGCATCAACACGGCAAAACCCGCGACCAATGGCAAAGTCGCAAGCAAGCAAGGCCTTGCTTCGGTCTGAAAAGCCTCGGCCACATCTTCGAGACTCCATCTTTCGCCCGCGCCCGCGCCCGCACCCGCGCCCGCGCCCGCGCGCTCGCGCAAGTGCATCAAAAGATATA